>CETM01183118.1_pt1 | contig 281411 bp, 377 predicted proteins | sample 361451 | NCBI WGS metagenome assembly CETM01 (sample SAMEA2622690, study PRJEB7988) | marine metagenome | isolation source: saline water (ENVO:00002010), including
CCCCAATGCAACCAATGAACAGCAACACAACCCTAGAGACCAATCAACACTTTGCGTTGATTTCAGTCGTGCCGCTCGGTGACTCCCCGAAAGTACTTCCTATCGACCAACAAAAAGCACGCTGGCAGGCTGTTGAGCAGACAGCCAACTACATCCGTGATGAGTTGTACAATGATACGTCGTTACGCGCTATTACACACGTTGAGCGCCAAGTAAAACCCAAACAGTACGGTATTCAGTTGACGCTGAATGGCGCAGAACGTAAGCTACGACCGATAATTGAAGCGGCCGAGAAACGTGCGCGCAGGACAGGCATTAGTATTGCCTCAAACCTACTGGAAACTTGATGACTAGATACACAGAAATAATTAACGGATTGGGTGCGTATATCCGCGTAGCCAAGAGAAAATTAACTGAACTTGTACAACGCGATGACTTTGAGTCATTAGAGGTTAAGCAGGGTCACGTCGCACTGACGTTTAAAGACCAACAAGCGTACGTATGCCCTTATGGCAGCGTTAATTGGGTCGACAAAAAGCAAGGGGAACTATGAGCGTCCAGAAAGCACACGAGCTTAAACAACTCCAAAGCAGAAAGTACAAGCTTGAGGCTGATGCAAAGGCAGCGACTGAGGCTGTGCGTGAGGCGCAGCAAAAGCAGTCCCTCGTGCAGAAGCAACTCAAGAGCGTAAACGACCAAATCGCAGAAATGAGTAAGAAAAAGTCTGAGATTATCGTAACTGAACACGCCATGCTGCGGTTTTTAGAACGTGCTCAAGGTGTTGACCTTGAACAACTTCAAGAACTCATTCTAAACGAGGAAACACGGGCACTGGTTGAAACCTTGGGCAATGGTAAGTACCCGATAGGTAACGGGGTCAAAGCCATTGTGAAAGATAGAAAGGTTGTCTCTGTTGCTTAACAGACACAAAAAAGCCAGCGTCATGCTGGCTTTTGTTTAAGGGGGCTTTTCTAGTCCAGTGAACTCGCGATACCAACAAGTATTTCGCCGAGGATCTGGAAGCAGGCACACACGAAGCGCCACACGTACACTATCGGTGAAACAAGCGCCACGAGACACGCCTCAATCATCGTACTGTGGTCTTTTCCCTCAGTCCATGCGTAGACCCCGAAGGATGTCGCCCACAAGCCTAGAAGAATGTACTGGGCGATGACAGGCATTAGCTTTCGCCCTGCTCGGCTGTTGCTGGCATTACCTCTACGGCACCGTCAACCAGTTCAGAGCTGTCGGCCTGCTTGTCAGCATGAAAATCTTCCCACTGACGAACAAGACCACGCATTTGATCCCAGTGCATCGCAAAGAGCTTTTTACGCGTAGAGAGTGTGGCTGTCGGTAAGTGAAGCGGTTTGCCTTCAAGGTTCGTCATCTGTGCATGACCCAGAGGCTCTACTTCGAAGTGCCCTTTAAGGCTTAAAGAATCTGCCGAGATCAGAACAACAAGGGCTTGCTGACCTAATGGGATCTTAGGGTCATACTGATTAAACCACGCAGCAAGCATGATGTTTTCCATCATCTTCATAGTACGGCTAAAGCAGATAGTGTCTTCAAGCTTCACCAAGGTGATTTTACGCGTGCCCGCAGGGTACTTACCGTCGGCAAACGCTACGATTTCTAACTCTTTTTTCTTGGTTGTGCGTGTTACAACCGCGATCATTTCAACTTTATTTTTATGACTCATTTTGTCTCACTTTATCTCAGTCTCAAATAGCTGTTAGCCACTACGCACCATTGGCTTAACGGCGTCTCAGGCTTACGGGCGTTATTGTGCCTCATTGTACAATGCTTGTCATGTGTGAACAGCGAATACTTTGAAAGATAAATAACGTTGTACAATAAAAAACAGTTGCGCCGCAGGGGTTTTCGCGCTAAAGTTGGCTTATAAATTAAGGCCAGAATACAGGCCACGCCGCATTGGACAGTGCAGGCGCAACGATACACCGATAACTAAGGTTTAAGAATGACTGATGATTTAATCTTAGCTGAGCCACAAGATCAAACCACCGATATACATGGTTATGTTGAAGGCACCGCTGATGATCGAGTAAAAACCGAAGACGGTCGCGTATACCAACACCGCGACTATCAAGATAAAGCCGAAATCAATGTGGTGGATGCCATTATTGGGGGCTTTCGACGTACCTTACTTATCTCACCGACGGGCACAGGTAAAAACCACATGACTGCCCTCATATTGTCTAATAAAAGACTACGTGAGTACTTAGGCGTACCAGAGGGCGAAAACATGCGTGTGATGTACTTTGCACATAAGCATAACTTGCTAACTCAGGGTGCAGTCGAGATCGGGTGTCTTGATGGCGTTGAATTAATTACTCAGTCTATCTTCTCAGAAATCCCGCCAGAGGTTCTAGAACAAGGCTGGCACTTCTCTGTGCATGATGAGGCACACCACGAACCGATGATGAGCTTCCAAAAGAAGCTTGAATTTATCACCGATAGACCGATGCTTGGCTTAACAGCAACCCCATCACGTGGCGATAAATTTAGCTTGAAGTTCGATAAGGTGATCACAGCGATTACCCGCGAAGAAGCCGTAAGACGTGGCTTTATAGCACCTGCGACGGTTCACTCGGTTGTTGATATGGGCATGCTCAATAAAACGACACTTGTTGAGGATCTTGTTAGCGAATATGGACACTTGATGAGCGGTACTATCGTTTACATGAAAACCAAAGAGCAGGTTTACGAAGTGAACAAAATGCTACAGCTAAAAGGTTATAACTCTGTTGCCCTCGTTGACTGCCCGAAAGAGTACGTTGATGACGTAAGCGCCCAATTTAAACAGGGTGAGCTTGATTTTATAGTCAATTGCCAAATGCTTGATGAGGGTGCCGATATTAAGGGCGTTCGCGGTGTCATGATCGCACGTGGTGTCGGCGTTGAAGGCTTACTGAACCAGATCATCGGCCGTAGCGCGCGTATAGACATCATGGATTGTAATATTTGGCAATTCGTCGACCCGCTTAAAGATAACCTCGATGCGTGCTCAGTTGTTGGTAAAGATGTCGATCACTACCTGTACTACATCCGTGCGGGCAAGTGGCAAGTCGACAAAATGTCGAGTGCAAAATCAATGAATAGCGAGGTGGCCTAGCATGACAATACCAGTTCACAGCCTAGAACAATTCACAGCCTTTGATGGTTGGTTAGCCGCGATAAAGCCTGCCCTTGGTTTTCAGCTCTCACAAAGCGCGAATAAGCTTAGCGCACCTGCGGAGGACTCAAGTTCTTGGCAGTGGCACTCTGTGCATGCGTCAGAGGCACGTCGAATTAAACAGGCGTACGATTCACCTGACCTTACAGACCCGATCCGTTGTAGTTACATGACATTTACGACACCTGTAAAAGACACGAGGCAAGGCCGTCTTGGTACGCAATTTATTGACCAAGAAATGGTCATTGACGTTGAACCATGCCGTACGTTCCATGACCCCGTGCAAAAGCTGCACGTGTTGTGGGTCGGTGACCAGACGATAATGATGGAAAAGCTACAAAACGGTGAAGTCGAGACTGCCCTAGGCATTGAAAACTGCTATGACGAACGGGAAGAACAAATCTACTTTGATGGGCGCTCCCTTTACCGATTACCTTGGCCACGTGACGCCGCATTAAATACAGACACTCTACTGGGTGCGAATGCACGTCCTGTGAATGAAGAGGGAACAGTTTGGAGCTTAAAGGTTGCCGCCGTGCCCATGACAGCAGCAGCTGACTGGGTTGGCCTTGTGCCTAAGCATAATTGCACGGTGTTTATCTACGTACCAAAGTCAAACCCTAGCCTGTGGTGGCACACGCCCGCTATCTCTGCGATGAGCCTAGATAACACACTTGAGCTGACAACTGGCCGAGACGGTATAGACAAAATTGATAAAGAGCTGACACTGACGCTTAATTTTGCATTGGATGCCGCACGGATTGTTGGTCGGTGGTGTGGTGCAGGTGCCGTAGATGCACTAGAACTACCTAAGATTATGCTGGCACTACAGACGGTAAACCTGAGCAACTTGCACCCAGCTGAGCGCGACTTAACGCCTATTTCAATGACATTTTCTTGTGCCCTTGCGTGGCTGATGGGGCGCTCTAAAGTCTGTGAGACAACAATGCAATGCTTGGACTTTAGAACCTTGTATACAGACCTGTTTATGCGCCGATCATGCGTAAGCGTAAACCGTGTACAAGTGCGTAAGAAGAATACGCAGAATGAAGAAATACCACTACTGAGCGTTAAGAGCGCGCGTGACTCAGCATTAAAGCATATTAGCCGTCGAGAGACAGGCCGAAATCAACGTAGAAGTGCCTACAATGAGAAGCGCAAGAAGCAACAGGAAGCCGCTGAAAAAGCGCATAAAGAGCGCCTAGAAGCACAATCAAGCAGCCGTCGTAAGCGACGCGGTCGACGTAACACGGTTAACCGTAGTTATGAGGGGGCAGCATAATGGTTATGGCAAGGCTTCATGTAATTTGTGGTAACTGTGGGGCACCCGCCTCTGATATGTCCCACCACGTGGACGAAGAACTAAACGATATAGACGGCGAATTACTACCCGCTGTCGTAATACGCTGTAATAACTGTGGCACACTGCACACACTTGAAGACACGGTGGCAGTCGATGAAGGACGTATGCCGACGTCATGGCTACCAAGCGGGAAGGATAAATAAACAATGGCTACTTTTGATTGGAAAATGATTAGAAAGGGTACCGCCCGCGTTGAGCGCTGTGTTGTAGGTTACCATGGCTTTAATGAGCTTGTACAAGCGATGCTTATAGTTGAGGATGACGACGGCCAGACCTACAGTCATTTAATGCCGTCGGCGCACTCGCTAAGTAAGGCTTTATCACTGCAAAGTGAAACGCGTGTAAGTGACCGCGTTAACGGGGGTGATTTCTTTATAGCAAACGGCCAGATCGTAGACTTTCGCGGTGTTACGAAAAAGAAGCAGTTTGTGCACACCGACGAGGCGATAACAACCATGCTTGAAGAGGTTGGCGTACGCTTTTCAGGCGAAAACCTGAATATGGTTACACAGTGGGGGCGAAAATCGCTACAACCCGATGAGTTCCCGCTGCTTAAAGCAGTAACCAAGAAAACAGGGATCCGCGAGCACCTACTTGATGCCAATGTGAGCTTTAGCTCATTCAGAGACGCAACAGACTTACACCTGCCAGCACTTGGCGAAGACGGTGAGTTTATGACGGTAGTGGGTCAAGTGTGGTCACCGTTCAAAGCGCATGTCGAGTTCACGATAGGACTTGTTCGTAAGGCTTCAAAAAGCGGTATGATCGGAACGACAGAGGGCTTAGTACAGCGCTTTCAAATTGTGAATGAATGGGAACATCACCTCGACATTGCGAGTCAGCGCTTCCGTGATGATGTGCACAAGCACTTACAAAAACGCTTTGCCATCATGCAAGACACACGTGCCTCAGTTGAACTAGTGAACCGTGCACATGACCATATTGTAAAGCGCACAAAGTCAATGAGCCTTCGTGACCCAGCATACCAACGCGCAAAAGAACTAATGGCCGCATTAGACTGTAAGTTCCACTTGGGAGCCTACTATATGCCACATGTGTTCCAAGAGGCTCGCATGAAGGGGGCACTACAAAGCCACTTGACGCTTTTTGACCTTTGGGGCTGCGTGCTGGAAACCGACGCACATTTACCATCAGTTAAAGGCGCGAGCACAAACACCTTGCAAGTATTTGCAAACGAATTAGTGATGACCGCACAAAAGCTACACGGCGTCGACCGTATTATCGGGCACGAGCCAGAAACGGCTTTTGATAGTCTAGATGACGCATTTTTTGGACGATTGGTAAGCTAACGGCTTACCAACTAAGGACGACTGAATGAGAATGACAAAACTAAGAGGCATGGGCGCAAGCAAACTGTCTCAGCGAATTTATGAGGCCATTGACGACAATCAGCAAGGCCGAAACAAAGAACGTGTCGACGACCAAGTCAGGCCAAAGCGTGGGTCACCCTATGCACGGGATGAGTACTACACTTTTGCCCGCGTAGCCGACCAAAACAAAGTTGAGCGCAGCTTCTTGATGGACGAAGACGGCGACCTATGGGAACTCCCTGAGTTCATCAAAAACCGTGATGATGCCGAACAGTTCTTGAACATTTGTGCTTACTGTGCCGATGTGTCAGAGGAAGAAGGTAAGGCTCTTCACAAGAAAGAGCTGGCCAATTTCTTAGGGGTGGCCACAATAGATTACGTAGACCATGTTACAGGGAGGGGCTAATGTCGAAGTACTTCTGCTTAAACTGTTATCAAGGCAATTTGTCACGTGATTTTTGTACGGGGTGCCAAACGAATCACAGTACCTTTGCTCACTCTCACAAACTCCGTGTGCCGAAGGTCAAGAACAAGGCTAAATTCCGAAAGTTCATCGTAGATGTGCAGATTTTCTTAAACGTGGTACCTGATGAGCTGAGACCAAAAGCACAAGAGTTATTGCGACATGTGAAGCTTTTTAACACTACGATTAATGGTTACAGTTGGACAAATATTAAGGAATAGACGTGACATTACATGAAGCATTAGAGAAAGGCTTGATCCCTTTTTCTGTGATCGAAACCGCGACAAAGTACTGTGAAAAACACGGCGTTGACCACATAGCGATAAGCACCCTATTCGACGCTATCGACAAGGCCGAAGATGCAGGCACCCTGTCAGAGTATGGATTGGGCGACGAGTTACAGTCTGTCACAATGATGCGTCAGCTTGAGCATGTGGGCAATATCGTTGAGCCAGAAGTACTTGAATTAAAAAGCCTCATGAATGCGGGCTGGCAGGTCGACGTTGATGTTTTTAAGCCGTCGGGTAAGTTCGCGTATAGCGGTCTAGTCTCGCTTGGCCAAGTCATGCCGTTTGACGACTTGCTACCTGTTATCATTGAGCGCCAAACCTTTATGACAGAACTCGACCCGAACTACTACAGTATCGCTGTCAATGACACGCGTGTTAACCATGAGGATCATAACTACCGATACTGTGCTAAGCGACTGTTTGTCGCCAAAGAAAAACAGGATTAACGATAAGGCTTTCCAAGTGAAAGCCTTTTTTGTGCCTAGTGCGAATGGTGCATACTGTATCAGGCTTCGATGAAGCCCTTTAGGTCAAGGTGTTTGAGGTTGGCACGTATTAGGTTACGGATCTGCTCATCGCTCAGAAACGCGCAGGCAAGGAACGGACGTAAATGGTCTTTCACAAAGGTCTTACTTTCACGAAGCATTATGAATTTTGCGTAGTGTTTGGCCTGTTTTAGCGCTTGACCGTGCATTGAGCGCTTATGCGTAGGAACACGGGTAAGCTCTTCGGTAACGCCCTTTTTAATACGCTTTAGGTTCTCCCAGTCGAACAGCTCAAGCAACTCAAGTGCCGTCGCGGGCGCGAACTCTGTTAGCGTGTCAGCCAGTATCGTAGGGCTTGCGTTAACATGAGGTACGACAAAGTATAAGTCCATCGCATTACGATTACGCAGTAATCCCATCAACTCTTCTCGCGCCATGTCATAGCAATGGTCATACACGTTATAGACGGCAATATGTGCCAACAGCATAGTAACGGCCAGCATAAAGCCCTCGGCGGGGTCACGGTGTCCTGACTCTTTTAAAAGGTGGGTTGCTGTATTCCCCATGGTCACGCAATATGACCAGAGCTTAGCCCCACTTAATGGAAAGTTACGCGACGAACCGCGTAGCCTGTTCTTTGCAATGATGAGGGGTATGACAACCTTGCAGCCCTCAATACCCAAAAAGCCTATGGCTTCTCTGCCCTGCACCTTACGTTGAGGCATGTCACGTCCAATGGACTTACAGAACTCAGCCGTATTAACGAGTTTTGCCAATTGTTCGGGAAGTTTGGGGATGACAGCAATCGCGTTCCAGATCCGATTAAAGGTCACGCTGGGTGAATAAAGCGTACGCAGTACGTGCGTAATATCGTCAGCATCACGACCACGTAGGCTCAACCCTGTTCTAGCAAGCTTATCGGTATCAGAGAGTGTTTCTCTTAGGGTCTTAGCGAGTCGACCGTTTAAGAGCTTCTTAGCACGCTCTTGTAAGTCTTTTTGTTCTTCGAGTTTCGCAAGGCGACGCTTTTGCCCTTCGATCTCGACGTCGAGTAGTTCACGGTTGGTATTATTCTCATTGCGGATGCGGCGCTCAACCTCATATTCAGCTGCGCTCAAATGAGAAAGGAAGGAGTCATTAATGGGGTTCACGATACTTTGACTGACGAGCCAACGGTTAAAGCGCTGGTCGACGAGGTCGGTTACACTTTGGAATCGTGTAAGCTCAGCGTCTGTAAAGCTCAGGCCGTTGAGTAAGTTTACATGTGTTGCCATCAAATCCCCTTCCAGTTTTTTCATATAGCTTAGTTTATCTTTTCAGTTTCCAACAGGACGCGGTCATCGGTATGACGAAGGTCTTGCAGTTTTGCATAAAACTCATCGTGAAGACTCGACATCGTTTTTAGGCGCTCTTCTTGGGCTTTTAAGATGTCGTAAGCGCCCCAGCTGTGAACGCGAATGCCGAACAACTCTGAGTACTTATCGTACATAGTACCGAAGAGCATTTGCGCACGGTCAGTGTTCACAATCTCGACACTCAAACTGATACGCTTGCCGACGGGCATCATATCATCAAGTGTGCGGGCTGACTCACTATTTGGGTCAATACAGTCAGATTTAGGGTTAAGTGCACGAAATATGCTCGCGTAGAGCGTATTTTGCTCAGGCACAACAAGGGCTTTGGGTTCTTCGACAATGTCCTCAGCAGCCATTGCCGCACGAATGCGGTCAATGGCCTCAGCAGAGTACTTGTCGGTATCAATGACAAGAAAGCTCATAGTTACACCGAAAATGGATATGAAATTGAGTCGTGAGACTTGTAGTCAATCAACTTAAAGTCATCAGTAGTAACCCACGTTTGAACGTCTTCAAGTGTTTTGATTTCTGGGTTGATCCAGATTTTAGGATTCGCCATTGGCTCACGCGTAAGCTGCACGTCACGCATTAGCTCAACTTGGTCATCGTACAGGTGCGCATTCGTAATATGGTGACGAGCACGGCCAGCTTTGTGACCCGTGATTTGAGCCATTAAGCGAAGCAGTACTTGCACCTGTGTCATATTGGCACCTGCAAGTCCTAATGCTACATCGCAGCTGCGCTGGTAGCTTTCAAGGTGTAGGGTACCGTCTAGGAGTGCAAAGTTATGGGTGTGCATACATGGACGTAAGCAGCCTTTTTTGAAATCATCAGGCTTCCAAAACGTGATGACCTCACCACGGTCGTCTTTACCCGACTTCAAGTTATCGTACGTCTTTTGGATAAGGTCTAAGCCACCAAAGTCACGTGCAACCGCGCCGTAGATTTTACCGAGGTCGTCTTCGCCTTTACGGTTCGGGTTGGCTAGCCATGCTTTGTTTTCATTGGCATTAGCGTCCCACGACTTAGTACCTAGCTCACGGAAAGTCGCCGCTGACGTTGCCCCACGTAAGTACGCTAATAATTCAGCAATACCTAGCTTAAAAGGCGCTTTACGCGTCGTTACCATTTCGTGCTCATCAGTTGAACAATCGTACACGAATGTCTCACCAATGACGGTTAGGCACGCATTGCCCGTGCGCTCAATATGTTGCCATACACCTTCCGTTAAAATACGGTGGTTCAGCTTCTCAAACTGTGTCATATCTCAAGTCTCAATTAATTATTAATAAAAGGCGCAAACCTATAAGAGCGCGCCCTGTGTGTATTGCTGACCAATTGCCATGGCTTCCATTCTTGATGCAACAACGGGTAAACCGTTGTATGTCATTGCAAGCGGGTCGAATAGATGAAGTTCACCCATCAGATCAACCCAGTTTTCAACGGCATCCTCAAATGAAGAACCAAGCTGATTACCCAGCAGGTCAGGCATGATGTTGCCTGTCTCTGTAGCGAGTACCGTCCAAAGTTCATACATGTCCTTTCCCTCATGAAGGAAAGTTGTAGTTTCTTCGGTGGCAACAAAGCTATTCGATGGCCATTTTGAAGTCATGTAGTGTCTCCCTAGTATCATGCGGCAGATAGTGTAAGTTTCTTAGTACAAGCCTGCCGCCGTGGATGTTACGTTGAAATCCCCTCTGTTGCAATAGAAGAGGTTTACTTTTAAGAGGTTACCGTCATACGGTGCGAATATCATTGTACAACATTTTGGTGACACACCATTGCACTATCATCAATTATCGTTCATAGTACGACTTTCAAAGAATGAGACTTGTACAACGATGAGCACAGATGACTCGGTCTCTTTAATAGAACAGTTGGAAGCTCTACGTGATAAGAACACCGTATACGAAGCACCAGTTAAGAGTATATTAAAGCGACTTGAAGGCGCACTACAGCGCGGAAAAATTACCCTCAAGGGATTCTCGGATGACGGGGAGCCACAATATGCTGACCCTTCAACTGCTTCCCACCGTGACCAGCTCCGATTCGGCCTCATGGTTGAGAACGAAATTAAAAGTGGTCGTGTCATTGCACTGAACAATCATCAAGGCCGTGGCCAAGGTGAATCAAAGGGGCAACGCCTAGCACGTCTTGAAGACGAACTTGCCGTGATGACCATTGTACTTCCCATAAAAATTGGCGCTGAAAAGCTTGAAGGGATCATAACAGCCTACATTGATGACCTGATCGTCAACAACCCAGAACTCTCCGAAAGCCAAGTTATTGCAAAGACCCTTAAATACCTACGCGCTACGATGTTTGGTCGCTACGATAACCGTGAAGCTCGCGAAATAGTTGAAGTCACCGCAGGTGCAAACCTTAACAGCTGCCTAGTCACAGCATGGTGACCTGATGAAGTTTAATGAAGCCCTTGTAACCCAAGAAGACGTTAGCGAACAGCGCACTAAACTGGACGAAAGCTTTGAGAAAAAGCTCGAAGAGCTAAGACTCGTCTATGAGGCACGTAAGGTAAGCCTCGAAGAGAAGTTTTTAAAAGCGACCAATAAAATTGAGGCCGACCGTCAAGCACTGAGCCTAAACGACCCCAGAATACAACTTGGTAGTCAAGCTGTGCAGGTCGTGGGCAATACAGAACTTGCAGGCCGTGATTTCGAACATTGCTGCCAACAAGCTGCCATTAATCTAGCACGCACACATGGCCAGTCACTCGGCCACTACAGCTACTGCACCGTGACACGGGGTGTGACCCATGGACTCTACCAAGTGATACCACTTGGGGGCAAAGCCGAAGCGAATGACATCCCACTGTTCCGTATTGAGGGCACGCCCGAAGTCGTGCACAAGATACGAACAGGCTCTCAAATGCCCGCTAATGTTGTAGAAGCCGCAGCCTACTTTGTCTACCACTTGCCTACCCTATTTCGTATGGGTTGGAACTGGGAGAAAGCCGTTTCAAAAGCAACTGACCTCTTTGCGGGCGACCCTAAGATAGCTGAAATGCTAACAAACTAATTCTGTTTACCACCACCAAATCGTTGTATAATTGTGCAGTGAGTGAGCAATTGAGATATGTGACTTTAAGTTTTTATTGGAGCATGTTTATGTCACTTACTGCCCTTACAGCCATTGGTGGCTGGGTTGCCACGTACTTCCAAGGCCGCCAGAAAATCACACAAAAGAAAGTCGAAGGTAAAATCGAACGTATTCAACGATGGGAAGACCGTATGGCCGAAGGGTCTATGTCATCTTGGAAAGACGAGTACTGGACGATAATCTTATCCATCCCTATGATCCTATGCTTCTTCCCCAGCATGGTTGTACATATTAAGGCGGGCTTTGCTGCCCTAGCGAGTATGCCCGACTGGTACCAGAACATGCTCATGCTGTCGATTGGCGCAAGTTTTGGTTACCGAGGCTTTGAGAAGTTCACAATGCACCGTCGAAGTAATCGACCTGTTGTCATTGAAAAACAAGATGATGCCCCCGAAAGTAAAAAAGATGACAAATAATCATTGTACAACGATTATTTGTTGACAAGCTTATTTACTTAGGCATAATGGGAAAACCGCTGCATTGCAGTGGTTTTTTGTTTGAGACCTGAGAGATTGAGAAGTGAGTACAATGGAAGCCTATTTAGTCGGCGGTGCTGTCCGTGACAAATTACTGGGATTACCTGTCTCTGATAGAGATTGGGTTGTCGTCGGTGCTACACCAGAGCAAATGCTTGAACATGGCTTTAAGCAAGTCGGCAAAGATTTCCCTGTCTTTCTTCATCCCGAAAATGGCGAAGAGTTTGCCCTCGCGCGTACTGAATACAAGGTGGCCGCAGGCCATAAGGGCTTTAAAGTCGACTTCTCCCCTGATGTAGGTTTAGAGTCAGACTTATGTAGACGTGACCTAACCATCAACGCGATGGCTTACGATGCAGTCAACGATGAAGTTATTGACCCGCTAGATGCTATGCGCGACATCAGAGATAAGGTGCTTCGTCACACATCTTCGGCATACTTTGACGATCCTCTACGGGTATTACGCACGGCACGCTTTGCAGCACGCTTTGCACACCTAGGCTTTACCGTTGCTGACGAGACAATGAACGTCATGACGCTTATGGCCGAGAACGGTGACCTCGAACATTTAACACCAGAACGCGTATGGAAAGAGACACAGAAAGCCCTTGCGACAGAGACGCCAACGGTCTACTTTGAAGTCTTACGCCAGTGCGGAGCCTTAGCTATCGTACTGCCTGAGATTGATGCACTCTTTGGTATGCCACAGCGTGCAGACTTTCACCCTGAGATTGACTCGGGCATACACACACTTTTGGTACTTGAAAGATGCTGTGAATTAACGTCAGACCCTGTCGTACGCTTTGCAGCACTTTGCCATGACCTAGGTAAGGCCAGAACACGCCCTTACCTCTATGAGTTACCTGAGCACTTACAGGAGCTTGCTCAGCGCTTGAGAGTCCCGACGGTTTATACAAACCCGATGCAGGGACATACAAAGCATGAGCCACGTGGTGCCTATATCATTAAAGATATGGCAGCACGACTACGTATACCGAATGAATACCGTGACCTTGCGATGATGACAGCTAAGCATCACACGCAAATTCACACTTGCAGCGCGATGAATGACAAAGCGCTATTGAAACTATTGGAAGAAACCAAGGCGCTAGCGAAACCAAAGCGCTTCAAACAAATGTTACTAGTCTGTGAGGCCGACGCACAGGGTCGCCCGACCTTTGAGCGCGTGTACTACTATCAGGCTGACATAATGGCGGCGGTGCATGAGGCAGCCACTTACACAGTGATTGATGACGTAGGTTCTCTCGGTCTTAAAGGGATCGAAGTTGGCCTAGAAATCAAGAAACGACGTCGAGTGGCTATCAAAAGGGCACAAAAGAACTGGCGTTGCGCACTACTAAAAACAACGCTTTTAGACCAAAACTTTACCCGATAAATAGGAGTCCGTAATGGGTGGTAAGGCATTATTAGAAACAAAGACACGTCGCTATCTTGCAGCTGAGTTTGTGGCATTAGCAGCTGACGTTAAGAGCAAATTAGCACAGGTGCTTCCTGATTGCCGTATCGAGGTCGTACCATACTACCGTAACAAGGAAAGCTTTGGCGACTTAGACTTGCTTGTAGAAGATAACAACGCCCTAGAGCGCGTATTAAATAACCTTGACCAGTTAGGTGTCACCGAGTTAGTTCGCCCTAAGTCAAAGTCTGAGAACTTCAACCCAGAGACACAGACGTGGTCACTAGGTGGTTTCGGTGAACTTCAAGTTGACTTGATCTTCATGCCGTCTGAGCACTTTGATTCAGCACTGAGCTACTACAGCTATAACGACCTTGGTAACTTCGTTGGTCGTACTGCGGATAGCATGGGCTTTGCTTATGGCCATAAAGGCTTAACGTATACCTTGATGGATCCTGATAACAGTGCCGTGCGTATCGAAAAGATGGTTGTCAGCTCAGACACAAAGGCAGTGCTAGAGTTTTTGGGCTTTGACTACGAGCGCTTTGCAAAAGGCTTCGACACGCTTGAAGAAGTTATCGACTATGCGATGTCTACACCGTATTTACAGCCTAACTTCTTTAACACAGAGAATCGTAACCATCGTGCACGGTCTCGCGATAACAAGCGTGATAGTTACAAGCAGATGTGGAAGACATTGGTAGAGAAAGGCGTCCAAGTTGATGTCGATTCACTTCCGACACCACAAGAACAGTTAACACGTGCTTTTAAGGTGTTCCCTGAGTTTGGCGAGCGCTATAAGCGCCTACTGGCAGATCATGCCGCTATGCGGGAAGTACGTGATGCCGAACGTAAGCGCGTTAAAGCTCGCTACAGTGCTGAGAAGGTAAGGGAGTGGACTGGCACAGCAGGCAAAAGCCTTGGCGTGTTTATGGGTTATATGCGCGAAGTCGCACAAAGCACCGTAGGTATGCCAGTGAGCGAATATGTCGCGTCGTTGTCTGACGACCAAGTAAAAGAATGGGTACTAACATGTCATCAGAACTGGCAGAGCTAGCGCCACTGCCCCTTTTAGCCAAGGGGCAAAACTTTCAATGTGTCGGCGGTTGCGGTAAAACGCAGCCCGTCGGTACTGACGAAGGTTGGGAGACGTCCTGTTGCGGCAGCGACGTTATGATTTGGGACGAAAGTCTAGATGGAGATAATCATGAAAATTAATAGCGCTGAGCGCATAGAAGAAATAATCCTTGAGAAACTATGTTTCGGGGACAAGAAAGAAAACCTCGATGAGCGGAGTGCCCGCTATCTTGATGCGTTCCCTACGGCTTACACAATGGAAACCTTTTCATCACTGAATGAAAACCAACTAATGTTGCTCTTTGTTATACTGCAAAAAGATAGCGAAAACAGCGACCATCTTTCGTTTTCTATGGGCTGGTCACGCCGCGCAACCATTAATACAGCGAATGCACTGGTACGCAAAGGGCTTTGTTACTGGGACTTGCCAACGTCATCAAATGCAGACGGTGGGAACGACCTAACGATAGCGCGTGACAAGCTTGCAAATCCTGAGATACTAAAACTAAGGTAATGAATAAAACCACACGCGTTAACGTACTCACAGAGCAGTGTGACATACCTGTTCACCGCCCCAGTAAATGGGGCAATCCCTTTCGAATAAAGAATGGCCTGACGCGACAGCAGGTACTAAAACTCTATCGCGACCACATACTCAGCCAACCACACCTAGTAAAGCAGCTGCATCGCCTGCAAGGTAAACGACTAGGCTGCTTTTGTAAGAAGCATCAGGCTTGTCATGTTGACGTCTTGATCGAGCTTATCGAACTAATTGTCGAACGCGGACGAAAGCTAAAGCGAGGTGGATTGTTTAGCCGAGAGTCGTAGCCGTTGCCTTGAGTAAGTTACGGTAGTTAACCGTTGGCCACGTGAGTACCAGTTCACGAACACGCTGATTTTTCTCTAAGTAGATAGTTGAGCTAAGTAGCTCATCGAGCACACCTAGTGGTAGCGCGAGTGTCATAACTTCGTTAGACAACACATTTGCGCGCAACACCAGCATAACGCTACTACGCGTTATTTCGCCAATTGTAAGGTGCAGGTTATCCCATCGCTTGCCCGTGGTTGATACGTGGGCACACTTCAATAGGGTTTCGCGAATATCATCGGGTTTTAATGGCACAGCTTCCGTATAGCGCTTATTTAACAACAGGTCTTTAAGTTCTTCACCACTAAATACAATAGTGGCACTCATTGGCGGCCTGCGTGAATCGCCAGCTTCATCAGGCGCATGCCCAGCTTTGTAATCAGCTGTGATCATGAATCTGCAATCATCTTTAAGTGAAACCATGCCACTTAGCTGTATACGCTCAGGTGTGTCACGGTAGTAGGTGTCATGTATGACAGCGTACATATTTGCCCCTAAAATTCTCAAAATCTCAGAACCGCAGTATAGTACAAAACATTGTACAAGGCACTAAAATGTATTGTACAATGCTGAGTGCGCACCATTGCGCGTTTGAGACTGTGAGATAGTGAGATAGAGACGATGAGTTTACGCCACCTAGCGACTGCCCTATTTGCAACGGCATCAATTAGCCTAGCCCCTGCGGCGCACGCAAAAACCTACGAGCAATCGGTTGGTGTGATTGAGCTAGTTTCCGTTTACGACGGGGACACCATCAAACTAAATATCAAGGGCTGGCCAGCTATTATCGGTCATGAAATTAATATCCGTGTTAACGGTGTTGATACCCCTGAGATCCGTGGCTACGAGTGTGCGAGAGAAGATACGCTAGGCGATGAAGCTAAAGCGTTTACTCAGCAGTTCGTACAGCGTGGCCAGATCACCCTTCACAACCTTCAACGCGATAAGTATTTCCGTATTTTAGCGGACGTAAAAGTCGATGGTGTGCTGCTATCAAATGCGTTAATTGACGCAGGGTTAGCCTATGAGTACTACGGCGGAAAGAAAAAGTCGTGGTGTAGCGGCGAGATTTAGGAGCGTATTGATGACCACCGAAACTGAAATGACAGTAGCTGATGCTCAATCGAAAATGTATTCAGAGTTTGATGCTGATTTAAAAACGACCTGTCCTTGTTGTTACACAACGAAGCGCGCCTATAAGCGTGCACTGAACCCGTCGATGATCCAAGCTTTACGCTTGTTACACGAGTATACGAGTGGGTCAGTTCACACAGCATTTCATCTTGAAAATGTGCTCAAGCTAGCCGACTGTAATTCGGCGATCCGTGGCGATGCAACCAAGTTGCGTTTTTGGGGTTTGATCAAGCGCTCAGATAAGGGCATTGGCCATTACCAGCTAACGGAGCGTGCCATTCACTTTTTGGCAGGTGAGCTAGAAGTGCCTACGCACATAGTCATGTACGAGAATGATGTGCTATCAGAGAGTGATAGCAAGCTTGTGTGGAACGGTGAGTCAGGGCTGGCCATAAACGAACATCCAGAAAACCTAGGGCTATTCAGTGGGCTGAAAGCTGCGGTTAAAAATGTATTTAATAAAATCCAATGAGTGAAGAGTAATGTTTACCGACAATTCAAATTTAAGAAAGCGTGCTTTAAAAGACTGGAAAGATTCACGTAAGCTACTGCGCGTGTATCTAGACAATAACATTAGCCTTACGGGCTACATCAATGAGTTTGATGACCAATCACTAATGTTAGACTTACATGGCCAGAATAACGCGTGTACACTAATCGACCGCAATAAGATCCTAAGTATTTGCAGTGAAGCATACCTAGGTAAAACAAATGACACAGTCAGGTAACATTACCTCAGAGCTGTGGTCACCCTCGAAGGACGAACTAGACTGGCAGGCCAACCATGGTCTGCTTAATGTCGTCGGCGACACTTACTACTTCAAGTGCATCCGAAGTGGCGGGTGTTGTCGATCAAACTTATGCCCAGTGGGCGAGTTAAATGATGAGGGCACCCAGTGCCGTCATTTAGCTGAACATACAAAAATCCAGAGTGGTCACCAACTTTATAGCTGTGAGATCGCCCACCAAGAGGCCACAAAGGCTGCCTGTCAAATTAGCAAAGGGTGCTGCATGCCGTGGTCACGTGAGCGCAATGCAATCCTTGATGCCAATAAAACTGACCCGTCTAACTTAATAGCTATCTTGGCATTGGAATAGTATGTTACACTTTCAATGTTATATGCCGACTGTTTCTGAGTCGGCATACTTTTCTTACGAATTTGAGTCTGTGTGAAATTGCGAAAAACAAAGGGAATCAGTCTTTGTTAACGAGTGCGCAGGCTGTCGCCATACGACTTACTAACTGACTGAGACAGTGCGTTACTGCGTGATGTGAATGCGAGAAGTTCACATATAACGGAGGTCACATGGCTCAACATCCTTCAAACGTCGGACTGTCCAACGCAGCCAATCTCTTTAATGAGGTTAAACGTCTTGAATACACAAATGGAATGTTACGGGATGAGGCGAGTTATGCGAAAGAAGCACTAAAGGCCGCATTGGATAAGCTGGGTTTCGACTGGTCACCCGCTAGTCGCGATTATTCAATCATGCAACGCGTATTAGAAGCCGCTAGTTTGCCCGAGGTAGAAGCCTCGCTACAGCGGAGTGAAGAGTTACGCACCCGTGCTAATCACACGATCCTACAGTTACGACAAGCCGTCACCTTGCTTGTACGTGACCGAGACAGTTTACTGTTAGAGTTTATTAAACGCTTTGAAGACAAGGCGTATCGTTGTGAGTACATGGGGGACTTTGCGGTCATCGTCGAATCTGAGGTCGGCAACTTTTGCTGGTTCATTGATGACGAGAGTACAGCTCTTTTCGAGAGCTTGCCTCTGCGAGATACACCTAGCACCGTGCTTTCAGAGCACGAACGGTCAGCTTTAATAAACTTACTGTGCTAGGCGATTAATCGTATCTTTAGACTGTCTAGGCAGCCCTAACCATTGTATACTCAATGGTGCGGGCTGCCTCTTTTTTATTGGCAGCGCCCTTAATTGAGACAATGAAAAAGTGAGATAATAATGACAGCATCAATATTCCCTGAGAATAAAGTGATCGTACCGTTTAGTGTACCAGCTATTACATCAGTAATTGATAAAACCTACCCACCAGAAGAACACCTAAATGAAGTACTAAGCTTGATTTCAGGTCTAACTAACCGTGATGTAACAGGACGCGCACATGACTTGATCATGGGCGATAAAGAGCTGCTAATGTTAGCCGATGCAGCTAGCGACGATGTTAAGGCGCAGTTGGCAACAGTGTCAGCTTGGAAAGATGCTAAGCATGTAACCGACGTGACATTTAATTTGGAAGTGTACGAAGGTCTAGCGTAATAGCAAGTGATTAAGTTATAATCATTGTACAACCAATTTAACGAGGATTGCGCGATGAATCAACCAGCGATGACACGTATTGCAACAGTACTAGCTGACTTAGACAAAGTAATTGATGATAAGGTACTAGCTAGTCGTCAACGTAAAACCGCCACTAAGCCAGATGTCGAGCCATGTGGCGACGTGTGTGTTTGCAACAATACATGTGGTTGTGCTGATGACGATTAATCGCATATCACGCATTAAGGCCGCAGTGACAAGCTTACTGTTTGGCCTAATAGGTACCTTCGTTAGCTTCATGCCTGTGAGTGTTGCCACGGCAACGCCACTGGCAGCAACCTTAGCGTTAACTGCTAAGAAAGGCACCCCTAAGCGTCCTTCAATGCCTGTGATACTTCGCAGGCGTAGTGCATCGGGTCGTGTGTCTGTGGTACAGCCTTTAACATCGTTGAGCCACAGCTAAGCTTTGTACAACGTTATAATTCGTTGTAGAATTAAACTTTAGACGATCCCGAGAAGTCCCACCTTCTCAAACGAGACATGAGAATGCCCACGGCAGGTTCTATAGGCCAGTCGTGTGAAAGGCTATGAGACAGCGAATAACCTAACTTAATCCTAGGAGTTATTAGCATGGCATTTTCCATGACCCCAATTTTCGCGGAAACTTTCGTAAACGCAACAACATCGTCAGTCAACGCTCACGGTATGCACACCCTTACGTTTACGCTAGAGAATGCAACGACAACAGGCGACTTCCTTTTACAAGCTGTCCGCAAGTACGCGGCCACCGAAGGCTTGAAGCTTAAAGAAGACCTTCACAACTCGTATTTAAGCGTGTACCTAGTACCTGCATTAGAGGTGGGCGTAGGTGCCCTCGATAAAACGACAGCAACCAATAGCGACAACGCAGTCTATCGCCGCGTACCACTTACTGACTTAATCCAATCACAAGACGGCAGTGCCTTGTATAACTCGTTCAGTGTAGCGGGCTTACCAGCAGGCTATCAATACAAGGCCGCTTTTGAGCTAGTGCTTAACAAGGTAGCTCAACCTGATTGGTTAGCTACCTCAAACACGATCACGTTAGAAGGTACAACAGAAGCACCACCAACAGTGACACTAAAGATGGAAGAAGTTGGCAGCTCGATGAAAGTTACTATCGACACTGCGGACACCAGCTCAACGAGTGCTTTTGTCTTAGAAGTTGTGGATGCAACGAAGGTAGCAATGCCTGAGTACACGTACGATGAATCCGTTATTATCACATCAAACTTTACCTTTGACGCAGAGAATAAGCCTGTTTTCACGTTCTCTCCGACGACAGAAGGCATGCGTAAGTATGTGAACTACGATATTCGCATCCGTGCACGTAAGGTAGAAGCTGGTAAGCCTGACGCAGCAAGTGACTTCGTAGTGGCAACCGCTCAACCGTTCATGCTTCCATGGTTGGCAGACTTCGTAAACCAAACGGTTATTCAAGGCCGACAGGTTGAAGATACGCTTGTAAGCGACATCGCCCAAAACTTGCTGGACGACGCAGATGTTCGTGAAGAGCTTCGTAAAGCGCTTAACTCAGGCTCGTTCTCATCAGTAGCCACACTGATGTACGACATGACCCGTGATGTCGCCGTTGAAGAGTTCCAGACAATGGCGATTAAGTTCTCGCAAGTACGTGAGCAGCTTCGTCGTATCGCGTTGTATAACGAGATCGATAGTACCTACGGTGAGCTACTGGACTTAACTGACGCAGAGCTGAAAGAAGCTTTCACGTTTGTAACTAAACAAGGCTACCGCGAAGACGTTCCGACTAGCTACTACTCGTGGTTAGACAAAGCGTTCCACCTTGGCGCGGTCGTTGAAGGTAGTGAAATCGCGGATGACAAGTTCTACGTAACTGTGCGTGGTTCTGTGTACCGTGACCGTGCGGAAATCGTATTCTCGTAATCGCACGCTCATTCTGCTAAGTGGCTGGGTAATAGTGCTCAGCCCTTTTTGATAAGGACAGGATAATGATTTTTGACTTAAATGCGTTCTTAAACGCATCTAACCCTGTTGCCACCGTGGCTGACCCACAGCCTCAGCACGATGGTCTAATGCGCCATGGTGTTACGCTGATCGGCTTTGAAGGCCAGCAAGCCCTGCGAGAAGTCCTAAAAGACCAAGCCCTACTACCTGAAACATACTTGGCAATCTATGTAGCGCCAAAAGATGAGCTGGATGCAGCGGGCACCTCGTTTGATGAAACCTATGCTAAGACACTTCAACCGTACAAGTTTGCGGGTAATGTGCTCGTACATAAGGCCACGTTTGACGAAGGAGACAAGTACAACTACAAAACGTTGTACGTAGATGGTCTTCTATCAGGTAAGGACTATTACTACGGTGTAAAACTGTTTGTAGATGGTATCGAGCAACTTGGTTTCACTGAGGGTGCGTTCACGACAGGCGGTTCAGCTGTGCCAGCCCCCGACCTAGCAAACATGACAATCGTTGAGCCGACAGACCATTACATGCTCAAGTACAATATCCTTACGCATGATATGGCGGGTGTCTCAGATAAGCTAGTGCCACGCTTTGAGGTGGTGAATAAGCTTCTTACACAGGCGTCAGCTCGTGAGGTTATTGTTGACCGCGATGTGTACGACCCTACGACACCGAGCTACTTTGAAGTAGCCGACGTTGCAGGCGGTATTTTTGACCGTTATGTTTACTATGACATTCAAGTACGCTACCTGTATAAAACAGGTGATGGCAACCCCGTAGGTGTTTCAGCACCAACCAAGCTTGCGACAGGCGTTCAAATCCCGTGGTTACACAACTTCGTTGATCAGGTGATCCTGAAAGGCGGCGGTATTGACCAGCAAATCTTAGAAGATGCCGCAGCCAAAGTTGCTCAACTAACACCTGCGGAGCGCGAAGAGATCCTAGAGCAAATGTCTGATGGCGACATTCAAGACATCGGTACGGTTTACTCCAACCTGTTAAAGCAGGCAGCTCTTGATAATGTCAAAAGCCTAGAGTCCGAGTGTGATGCACTACGTCTCAAACTGCGCACGGCACTCTATGAAGCAGCCGCTTTACAGGAGCGCGGTAAAGGTCTGTATATCACGATTGATCTAACGACGGATGACCAAAAGCGCGTGTATTACATGGTGACGTCACCATCAAATATTCGAGGCTATAACGTACCATCCTTCATTAAGTTCGCGGAGGGTGTCTTCTACGTATCGGATGACTTAGACGATAATGGCGTGAGTACGGGCAAGACACGCTTAACGTATGTAGGTCATGCAGCGTTCGAAAGATTCTTTGTCGATTTCAACCAACGCTCAGCGTAAGCAATTTATTTATAAGAAAAAGCCGAGATAACACTCGGCTTTTTTATTGATAGAAGCTAACTGAGGCTATACGAGAGCGCCCCCTGTTTAGGCACCTTCCCCTTATAACTCCCCTTACTGGCAGAGTCTAACAACCTCACCCATGGCGCGATCTCGTCGGAGTATTCACCCAGTACGACAGCCGCCAGCTTCGCACGGTCTATGAGCTGTTGCTGTTGCAAGAAGTTATGCCAGTCACGCTTTAAGATACGCGTTACAAGGCTGGCCATGTAGATTAGCTTAACATAGTCAGGCGCGAGCGCGAGTCGGTCAACTTCTTCTTTCCACAGGTCTTTCGCGGGTCGAAATGACTTTTCTTCAACGACAGCAGGTTTCACGTACTCAAGGTCTTTTATTAGCGTACTGAGTTCGCGTTCCTCAAGGGTCTCTCGCCAGTTTCCATCACACTTAGGTAGCTGCATCAAGAGACCAACAGCATAAGCCTGTGTAGTGGCTCCCAGTGGTTCACGTAGGTCACTGAGAAGTCGCAGGCGCTCAATCGTCGCCGTATCACCTAGCTTTTCGGCGCTCAGCGTAACACTCGCAACGAGTGTCGGGTCTGCGGCAAGCTCGTCGCCGAGTAACTTGGCCATTTCGTGGTATACGGTGGTTTCCCCACTAGACATAGTTAAATTCCCCTCAATATGTTGTACAATGAATTTTTCAGTAACGATTGAGACATTGTACAATGAACAACGCCGTAAGTCGTGCATTGCACGCGCTGGACGGCTCCCTGTTTTCTATCAGAGAGTCAGCCTTGAATGAACTGGACAGTAGCCGTAATAAGGCCATTGCTGAGACCATCCTAAAGCAGCTAAGAACCCTTGATAAGTGGGCGCTCGGAAGCTGGGCAGCTCGTGACTTTATCGCGATTGATAGCGGTATTCAGTTCCGCGTACGTGGTACTAAGGTCAAGGTGGGTGGTATGGTTCAAATCACACTAAATGGACGCGACCTATATGACATCAAGCTGCTTACAATCCGTGGGGTTAACGTTAAAACAAAAGCCGAAGTAAATGACATCTTTGTGGATTCATTAGTCGACGCGCTAGACAGTGTAATAGGGTAAGCTTTATGACGATAAACGTACCAAGTGCACCAAAGGCTGAGCGGGTAGGTGACGTCATCTTCTGCGACAAGCTGCCTTACCCTACAGACTACGTAAAGCAAGGGCTAAGCTGTATTGTCTTCGTCCCTAATGACGACACTTATATCGAAGTTGCCCGTCATGCCATACTCATGATGATTAATCACGGTAGGTTACGTGATAGTATGGTGAAATTAAGGCGGCCTGCCGATGGTGAAGAGTACGACTTCAACGCTATGGTACAAGGCGTTTTAGAAGGCGTAGCAAAGGCCGAAGCAGATAACACGCCTAAGATCATCACTGAGATTTAGAGTCTAAAGGGTTGCGTTGCAGCCCTTTTTGCAATATAGTGCCTGCAATCCTAATGGGATTTAATTACAATAATTGAGACTGATAAATTTAAGAGAGCATTATGGCACTTTCTTCCGCACAGGTAGCTGTTGTACAGCGTGCAATGGCAAGTAAACCTATCGGCCGCTTTGTGAAAAAAGCACCGATGAACAAGATCATCCCAACAAGTCAACCACAACAACCCGTTGTCACAAATGCGCAGTTAGTTACGGCGATGCACCTAAGTAAGGTTCACGACGTCTTAAACAGCGAAATTGAATCATGGCACATGGGCATGTCACATCTATTAATGACTGGGCAGGCATCCGATGATCAAGCTAAGCATTTACATCACCTAGCGCGTGCGAGTGCTTTCTTTGACCAGTTTTGCGTTGGTATCAGTGTCAACACTAAAGACCAGCGCGTGTACCTAGCATTTCAGCGCCTTAATCACGCGGGTGAAGCGATGTTGCCCGATGAAGACATCGTGACGGGTGCACTGGATGACCTATCGCAGAGCACAAGTCGTTTTTCATTCTATGCGTACATCAGGCATGCCGACGGCTTGCGTTCATGGATTGATTTCAGTGGAACAGACCCAGTACCTTACGACGAACGTATTGACGCAGAGTACTGCCACGCAGCACTAGATGGCATTGACGGTGGCTTTGTTGTAGCGTTTAAGTACTACTCTATGTTTGTCGCGACAGCCGAAAATGACACTGAACTTTCAAAGGGCGTAGGTGTTATCTCAGATGGCGAGTACAAGACAAAGTACCACTTATCAGAGCCTTTCCAAGATGTGGCACCGACCGAGCTAAGCCAACGCGTGGGTGAATACCGCCGTTCAATGCAAGCCGCCAAAAATGCACGCCAAATGTCAGGGTTAACCCGAAAGAAGCGTACGCCAGCACAACGCGCAAATAAAAAAGCAGCTAGTAAAGCCCGTAAGAGGAAGTAAGCATGGCAGGTAAAAAGCCTACGCTTAGTTCACTCAAGGCGTTTTTAAAGAATAACCAAGCATTGGCCGACGAGCTGGCCTATGCACTTCCTCGTGCCTATTCAGTACCAGCGCTTTACCTTTTCTGTGACGGCGGCGTGGTTTATAGCCGCTGTAAAGCAACAAAGAAAACACAGTCTGAGGGTAAAGGTGGTTGGGGTGTCGCCTTATTGCTTATTGAAGAGGGAGAGCCACCGATGCTGACCTATATGTCAGGAGGGCACCCTTTAACAACCAATAACAAGATGGAGCTACAAGCGGTTATTTCATCACTACTTGAAATTAACGACATCGAGGATATACGTACTAACCAGACACGTGCACATATAATCTCTGATTCACAGTATGTAGTTAAAGGCGCTACGGAGTGGATGGCAGGCTGGAAAGCGCGAAACTTTGAAGACGTTAAGAATGTACCGTACTGGCAACAATTCTTGATGGCATCAAAGGGCTTGCGCCCTACGTGGCATCACTGTCGAGGTCACCGTAATAAGAACGACTTCCCTGCACGTAGCTGGGATCGCTTCACGGCCATTGGTAATGATATTGCTGATAAGCTTGCGACACTAGGCCGCCTACAGTTAGAAACGGTTGATGATGGCGCGTAACGAATAAAGGTTTGCGTATGAGTACCTAGCTATCGCCTAGGTACTTCTTAGTCAGGCTCAGCTATCACGCAATAACCAAGCTTCTGCATCTTTCTCATCAGAAAAGCATCTAACGTCGTACGTAGCATGTTTGGCGAATACGGCTGTTAGTCGCTCCACTAGCAACTCGCGTCCATCAGACCCATTTGGGATCATAATAGCCGTGCTGACTGGTGCAAAGCCCATCTTGACCTCACGTGCGATATGTTCTCCAAACATTTCATAAAAGTCGTCTGTAGCTGTTGAGCAGTCGCCAATAAAGCTAATAAGCTCTACGCGGTGCGGGTTTAAAAATTGTATATTCGACGCCTGTGTCGCAATAGAACTCGCACAAAATTCAGCGTCAAATGGCGAGTGACAGTCAATCCTTACAAGGTGTTCGTACACACTATCAGTCCTAAATGTAGAAGGTAGGCGCTCCGTTGATCTGTTTGGTTTAGTAGAGTTGCCTAAAAGCCACGCTTTCGCGTCGTCAGCATTTTCGAAGAACTCAACCATAAACTTATTAGCGGTGTAAATGAACCGATAATTTTTGATACCCTCGTCGCGCCCTACGACGTTTGGATCAATGGCAAAGGCAACCTTTTCAGCAGAGAAACCCATAGACTGCATGCGATGCAGCTGACAGCTTAACGCTTCATAGTAGGCATTTGTGCCTTCACAATTTTCTAGTATCTCGACAAGCACTCGCCGTTCAGGATTAAGGAACAGCGGGCTACGCGTAAGGTTCTGTCGCAATGACTCAACGGAACTGACGTCAAAGCGGCCACGAGCCGTGACAAGTACTAGGTTTTTGTTATTGGGGTCAGCTTTAAAGTGCGTATCACCAACAGCAGGTAGGGTTCTTCTCTCATTATTCATAGGCTACTCCACTACACGCTATAAGAGAGTTTACGCGATATGAAATAAGTAAGATCACTTTAGTCTAAGTAAATAATCTTATCAAGAAAAATGACGAACAAAAGTCTTATAAACCCCTGTGCTACAGTAGTATACAATGAATAAGTAATCAGTTTAAAATAATATTTGCAGGTTATTATGCAGTTTAATTGCGGTTTTATGAAGATGCCCAACGAATGAGCATCCTAATACTTTTAAATGGTACTTTTGACTTACATCAAAAGCGCTATTTAGAGGGGTAGTACTTTAAGCGTACTTTATGTGCTCAATATCAATCGTTTTATACAACTTGGCTGTCTCATCGTTAATGAGCGGACTATCACCAAGTTCTGCTAGACCACAAGAAACCCAATCAAACGCCTCTCTAATGACGATGCTGTGTAACCACTGTACGCGCTCTTCAACGCTACCAGCTTCAAAAGGTAAATCCGCGACGATTAGCTTTGATTGTTGAATGTCAGCTAAGCTCAGGCGTACTAGATTCTCGATACGACCCAAGCAGGTAGCAGTAGGCGCACTCTTCGGTTTGTCAAAGCGACGTAACAGTGAGCGCTCGTCGTCTTCACCACAGAGGTCATGTAATGTTCTAGGGTCTGACCCTGTAGGTACCTTGATTTCAAAGATCAGGCTTTTAAGCAACGTCTCCAAATGTAAGATGTGGTGTTTTTTAGCGGGAGCTGACCCAGCCTTATTAATAAGTTCAATGCGCGGATTGTAGGCTACATTAACGAGCACATTAAAGTGCTTCAAAGTAAGCAGCTTGCACTGGTCAATGTAGTCATATAACGCTGAAACATCGTCATCATCAAGTTCTGTCGTACCCACAATATCGGCTAGTGTGTACATGGCCATGCACATCGGTGTGCGGTCGGTGATAAAACCACCCTCGTGTTTACTCCATTCCTCATCAAGGCGTTTTAGTAAGTGGAACTGAGCTTTAAGGCGCGTTTTAAAGTCTTTATCGTACGAGGCCGTCGAGTCAAAGCCAATTTCAGCCATAATGGATGAGACTGACGATACGACAAAAGGTAATCCAGTCAGATTACTGTAGTGCTCGGCCAACGTTGACTTACCTGTGCGCTGAGCGCCTGATAGTCCAATTCGTACATGCTTGGTTAGACCAGTCAATAACGTGTCTGTCATCTTCTCGGCCATACCACCTGCAATATGGTTCATAGGGTTCTTCCCTCGTTATTCAATTTTTCATAAGTATCAGTTAATGAGTCCGTTGGACTCGGCTGCATAATAGCACCTTCCAATGGTGCGTCGCTAGCTAAATTAATTAGATTGTTTTGCTGAAAAGTAATAGTGATTATGGCTATAATATCCTTGTACAATGATTATCGAATAATCACATTTAATTGAGACAGAGATACGGAGCCAGTATGCGCACACCAGACCACGTCGGTACCTTGTTTGAGGGACTGACTAAGCAATTAGGCGGGGGTTTTATCCAAGCGCCACTGCTAGACATGACTTTCCATAAAGACCCATCGCTTATGCGTACGATTGGCACACATGCCTACTATCAGGGTAACGTCCTGCGTGTTATGGCTATCGCACAGCTAATGACAACCGCCGCTGCTTATGTACTAAGACGCCGAGACTACCCTGTTGATGCAGCAAACCAAGATGGCTTCATTGCACTACACCGCGCTTTGTCACAGGCGCAAGACAAGCTTTCAACATCACTAAGCATGTCGGGTATTAGCTTACTCGACCTTAAAGAAGACGAAACGCTACACCCAAGCAGTGTAGCAGCTGCGAGCCTACACAGTGCTTTCCAACAATCAGTAAAAGGTCGTAGCTACCTGAATAAACTTCTAGATTTACTGACGCTATGGGCAGCCAGTGTGCAGTCTGCCATAGACGATGCTTTGACGAGTGATGTAGATAAGGCGTTACGTCTCTACTTTGATGAGGTTGTGACGGCCACCTCTGTTCTGCGTGCTCTAACTAAGAGTGTCCCCGAAGTAGTCGTAGCAAAGCCAACCATTGACAACACAATCGAAGTAACACAGACGCCTATAGATACCACAGAGGGTACCGTGGCCGAATCGTTAGAAGCTACAGACCTATCTGCGAATGTAACGTTTGAAGAACCCGTCGCACTTGGCGGCGTATTGCATCCAAATATAAGCGGTGAGTCAATCACCATCCCAGAGGCTTCAAGCCTCGACTTCGAAATGAGTTTTAGTGCAGCCTATAGCGCGAAAGAATCTAACCTTGAAAAACCAGCGAGCCAAGACCTCACGCTAAAATTTGAGTCAAGTAAGGAAGGCTCGGTCTTAGATTCGCTTATGAACTGGGCAACCCTAATTAAAGACCAAGATGGTGTAAGTATAGCTGACCTAATTAAGGTGACCGAGTCTGCGAACGGGGCTATTGGTATGGACACACCACAGGGTGATGTTGATGCTGCCGTAAATTGGTTGCTTACTAATGAAAGTGGAATGATCTGGGGAAGCGCACTGCTAACCTACTTTGGTCTATTGGATTACGCATCCGACCAGCTTATTAACAGTGACGACCACAACTTCAAAGAGAACGTAAGCTCTAAGCTGCTACGCGGACTTGCGGGTAAGATGGCAAAGGCATCACGCGACATTGAAGGTATTTTACTTAGCTCCACAAAAGACCCTTTAGGTGATATGGGACTTTGGGATGCTCCACCAGCAGGTGTCGTGTCACGCTCAGTGCCATCTAAAACAAGAGACATTCTGGCGGATATTGATTTTGACGATGCGTTAGACAACCTAATGGCAGCGCTAGCGAAAGAAGGTGGTAAAGGCTTTATAGATTGTTTCAGCAAAGTTGTACTAGCGCTGGCTAACGCTGTCGATGACATTAAGGCGCGTAAGCTTCTAGCAGCGCTTGAAGAGCCTCAACGAGACCAGATGCAAGAACTGTTAATGAATCTAAGTTTAGCGTTAGGGCGAGCGCTGGATGACCTTGCAGTGCAGTTCCGTTCGGCACGCCTGTATGACAAGGGCTTAGCCAAAAACTAAGCCGTTGCTAGATTTTGTACAACACTATCACGCCGCAAAAAAGTGTTGTACAATGGTGCGTACTACCCGCTGTGGGTAGTACAATTTTAATTGAGACGAGATGAGAAAGTATGTACCTAATTAACAATACAAATGCACAGGTAACAATCCCTGTAAAAAGCCAAAATCGCACAATTACTTTAGCGAAGGGTGAAACCTCAGAAGAGATCAGCGACAAGCTACATAATGAGCTTGTACCATTCATCCGCGCATTTGGGCTATCAACCAAAGGCTTTGTGGCTCAGCATGGTTCAGTTGTACGTAAGCACAGCGAAAACACTGTTGTTTCAGACCCTAAAGCAAACTCGGGTGCAGCTAAGGCAAAAGCACGCGAAGAGAAAGCAAACGCTGACGCAGCTGCAAAAGCTCAAGCCGTGAAAGACGCAGCAGCTAAAAATAAAGCAGTGCAAGACGCAGCCGCAGCTAAGAAGGCGGAAGCTGCCACGGTAGCGGAAGACGCTCCAAAGGAAGCTGCTAAGAGTGCACCTGCGAAGGCCGCACCTGCGAAAAGCGCACCAGCTAAGAAGACTGCGACTAAACCTGAGACTGAGACTAAAGCAACTTCAACACCGAAGTCTCAAACAGGTAACAAACGCCGCCGTTCTACGCTAGGTCGTAAAACAAGCAGCAAGTAACCCCTAAAGAGCTTCGGGTAAATATGTTGATAAGGGGCGCTAGAGCGTCCCTTTTCGTACGGAGCCTAACAGATGACATTAGACGAATTAATCGACTACGTAATGACCGAAAGCGGTGAGTTCATAGTCGGTGAACTAGAAACCACGCAGATCAATCGACACCGTTTCCATTTGATTGTAAAGCGTGCTCTTGCTATTTACAGCAAATACCGACCGCTAACTGACCGACAGACGTTAGCTGTAGACGCTTCAATTGACCTGACAGATATTAGTGGTGGTTCAACACCAGCTTGGATTTCCCGAGTAATCCCTGTCAGCGATTCAAGTAGTAACGGTGGCTCAGGCCAAGGCGCAGCCGCGTTTATCTATGGTAATGCAGGTGGTCTTTCTGACCCATACTATGCGACTGGTCGACCGCGTCAGATCCCATGGGAGTACAACAAACCAACGCTATCAGTGGCGGGTTCAAGCGGTATGTATGACATCACCATGCACAGACACCATACGCTTGAAGATGTAGAGAAAGACGCGAGCAATCTTGTGACCTCAGCAGAGATCCCAAGTATCGACTACTCGGACGACATCTTCTTCGACATCCTTGTCGGATTTTTCCTAATGTCTCTTGGCCGATCACGCCGAGCATTCACACTAAACGACCTGCCCGTCACCATGGACGCAAGTGATTTAGTTAGTGAAGGGGAAACGAAAGTTAACGAAGCCAAAGAACGTTTGACCGAGCAATCAAGCTGGTACCTAGCGCTTGGCGAGTAATGTTTACTGTGAGGGTTACGTGCCCTCACTTTTTATTTATAAACGAGACTGAGATAGACATGACGACACTTGTTCAATTAGTTCGCGGCACAGAGGCCGTAAGAGACCGTGCTGAGGCAGCTAACGGCTACGTTAATATAGAGAACTCGCGCTATGCTGCGGGTACCAAGACGCTCATGGTCAGCGCCACGATTGATAGTGAGTCTAAGGCTAATGCGCGCTACAGTGCTGTGGTAGTCTTCCAAGGCATCGAATCATCCGACAAGAAGCAGGGGCGGTACACACTCCCCTTTAACGTAGGTGGCCGAACCGTATACGTAGAAAAGCCGAAAGCATCAGGCCATGACGTTCGTGTACGGTGTGGATGCACTGACTACACGCATACATGGGCGTGGTTCAATAATAAGAGCGATGCTTTATTTGGCAAGAAGTTCCCGCCTTACGAACGCAAGACAAAAGACATGCCCGAGCGTAACAAAGCGCATCAGGCAGGTATGTGCAAACACCTTATCGCCCTAACAGAAAGATTACGGGACTCAGGTGTAGTCCGCCGCTAACGAATCCCCCTACAGCATAGCTTGTTTCGTACAGGCTATGCTGGTACCATGCTCGGCGAACATTGTACAACAAGATAACCGAGACCCGTTATGAGCAACCCTAACCGTTGCGAAACCTGTGATCACAAGCAGATGCACGCTGGCCAAGAAGAAGGCCACTGCTACATGTTTCGCTATGAGCCTGTCAGTGTCTGTATGCAGCACACTGCCCGTAAGAACCAAGACCGTGAACTTATCCAGAACATTAGAGTTCTCACTGAGGGCTAATGGCGCTTTTCACTAAGACTCCCCCTACACGAAAGATAAAGACTACTCGTTTGATAATAGCAGGCTCACGTCATCTAACGATGCGGGACTACCCGCTGCTTGAACGCGCAGTCGCTAAGGCTGTTACCAAGTTCGGCTGGGACATCACGGAGGTCGTAAACGGAACGGCTTTAGGGGGCGATGCACTCGGTGTTAAATATGCCAAAGCACACGGCATCCATGTGGAAGACTTTGAGCCTGACTGGGGTGACTCAGAAGACCCGAACTTAGAAGCGGGCTTCTTACGAAACGAAGACATGGCTTGCTATGCGGCGCAGTCACGAGGTGGCTTAATCGCCCTTTGGGACGGACACTCCGCTGGAACGCGGGACATGATTGCACGTGCCAAGCACCACAACTTAGAAGTATACGTCGCCTATACGGGTGGTCGTATAGCTGCACGCTAAAAAATAGGTAGAACTATGAGACAAACCGACGTCGTTGTTATGAAAGGGAGCGACTTAAAACGCTACATAGAGCGCGACTTTAACAAAGCGCTGGAAAGCAAAGACCTTGATGCGATGAATGACGCCTGTATACGAATGGCCAAGGTGAATGACGGTGACTCGTATCGCCTGTGGAACAAAATGCAGCGCTTTAAGCGACAAAACAAACAAGACCCCCAACGTTAAATTAGGTGCCAATTAGCCTCACTTTCGGGTAGTATGAAACTCTTGTACAATGGTTTATAATTGTAGCATTGATACTGAGTTGAGACCGCCTGACTGGGAGGCAATTAAATGGCATTAACATTTGCAGCTGACTCTACGCTTGCGCGCTATGTAAAAAGCATGGCCACACGCGCAACGAATGGACGAAGCACGCTAACACCCGCCGAACAATCACTGTTATTCATGAGTGCACTTGCGGCTGCGAGTAACATTGGTCATGAAGCTCTACGTTTGACGACTATCAAGTGGGTTAACTCACGTGCAGCCAGAATAGACTTTGAATCCCCGCTCAGTCTTGAGCAGGAGTAGGCACCAATGGCAGGTTACTCGTTCCACCGTAGCGGTTTTAAAAGCCACGTTACAATGATGAAAGAACTAGTCATCGACATGGTCGAGGCTGGCTCATTTACGTCGGTAACTATTCAACAAGGCGAGAACGACTTCCTACTACATCCGAAGCTGCTCGAAGATGACATCCCCTTCTCTTGTCTGCTCGAAGTGTTGCCCGAGGGTAACGCAATGCTGGCAGGTAAGCAGTACTCGTACCGTATCATGTTTAAGGTTGAATGGGATCAGGCGCGCGTCTATGTCGCACCTGACTTACAGCTACCTGATACGGGGTTCTTAACAGAAGTGCTTGGGGAATACGAACAGCTGCTCGGCTGGGATCATGTTGGTGTTATTGGCAGTGACATTGGTAATGTGGGTATTCCATTTATTGACCGAACGTACCTAAGCAAAGCAGCGCCTGCTTATCCGATGGGCTACGTATTAACGCTTACCGACAGAGGCTTTGTGTTCTTTACGTATGAAGAGACGTTCGATGATGCCAGCGTGTGGCATGATGGTTCATGGTTTAGCTGGCTGTGCGTACAGCGCCCAGTTGACCCCGAATCAGGTGAGCCACTAGTTAGCGAAATGTCACCTGTCTTTGCAGCCTATGAGATAAAAAATGGTTTTGGCCATAAGCGCAATAAGTTTGTTGTTCGTGAATCTGACGTGGTGGTGCCGACTAAGTCACAACCCGCGTGGCAGTTTAAGCGCATGGAAAATGCCATCATGCCGCACTGGGATGCAGAGGTGAATTACTACACCGAAGAAAACACGGCCAAGGTCTTTTTCCCGCACAACCTCAACACTCGGCGATACCGTTACAGGCATGTAATGGACTTAGTCGCATTCAGTGAAGCCCGTCTGTTTGGCAGCATGCAAAACATAGAATTTTCTAAGGTGTTTCGTGAGCAGATAGCCCGTAAGTACAAATCGGTTATCAACCATGCACAAGAAACATCAGGGACGATCATGTTTATCATGATCAACGGTTCAGAGATACGCGAACACGTTCGTAGTGTACAAGACGAATCAAGTAACTGGCTAACGGCAATGATGTCGTAGCCTTAAACAACAACTAAAGTGAGACTGTGATAATGACACGAGCAAATACAATCCTAGAACGTTATGAAGCCCTTGTAGGTGGTGGTTCATCAAGTATTGGTGGCGGTTCATCGAATATTGGCGAAGAACTCGAAAACCTAACACTGACCGACGCAGGCACAGAGACCGTATCGCGTGTTCAGGGCTTTCTAACTGATACTATCAAAGGCTTTAACGCGATGATGAAGTGGGACTGGCCAACACTGACACCGTCACTACGTCAATTAAACAGTGACGACCTTGAGTGGGAAGTGACAGTAAATAGCGAGTCTAACGGTGACGAGTTCGTAGGTGAGTTTGTAACGTGGGCAGAAGAAACGTTGATCCCAGCTGTTGACGCTGAGTTCGAAAGCGATGCTTTTAGCGTTACCGCCGAGCTTGAGCGCAAGTCATTCCCACAAGAAGACGGTGAAGGCGACATCGACTTCGCGACGGCTACAGTACAACTTAGCGGGCTTAAAGACGCAGGTTTCACAACCGTGAAGCAGACTGAGTCGCTAGGTAAGAAAGCAAGTGGCACTGATGGCCTAGAAAGTGAATCAGTTGGTATGGTCAGTGATGGCATGGAAACAGTCTCAAGTACCTTTTCGTTAGACGACACGAGTAACCTAGATATGAACGCAATCGGTAACGGTTTCACAGGCGTGTAAGGCAGAGCATGTTTAGCTTTTTCCGACATGGCCTTGTCGACTTGAGGGAAGTTTTTGAAGCTCTCAAAGAGAAGGCCAACTACCATTTTGAGATCATAGAGAAGCAAGACGGTCGTGTCTTGCTTATGAAGCCTCGAATCGCCTTGGACGTAAACTCGTACGACCAAGAGTGGGTAGTTCGCTTCGAGCTATCGAGTGACGAACAGCGCTTACGCTTGAACATTGCGACGCCAATGCAGGTAGAAAGCACGACGGGTGACTTATACGCACGGGTTGTCGGAAGTCTAAATACCTCAGACACGCCGAATGAGTTGGGGTACTGGTTCCGTCGAGACCGACTCGGTACCCACGGCAAGTATAACCGCCCCTTCTCTCTTCTATTCACGGCTGACAGCCATGGGTTTGCTATCGCGATATGGGAGCATGCCGTGGTGGATAGCCCCGAACGTCAGCTGAGTTGGCTTTGCGTACAAAAACCTGTCGATTGGGAAACAGGTATTGTTATCCCAACGGTACACAACCCTGTACTGGCATTGAGTGGTACGTTTAACCGTTTTACAGCTGACATAAAGCAATTGCTGGTTCGGGAGAGTGATATACCCGTCCCTGCCCCAGCCACTACCGCAATTGATTACGTCTACAACCGAAACAGTGTCATGCACACTGTTAAGTTGAAGGAGATTGCGGAGAACCGTGATTACATAATCCAGTTTCCGAACAATTTCTCTACGGAGCGCTTTAGCTACGAGGGTGTATTCGACATTATTGGCTTTGCTAATACTGACCTCGTATCGGCTAACGCCAATTTGAACATGGAAGTTTTCAACTCCCAGCGCATCTACCACAGTATGGTTAGTACTGAGGCAGACAACGCGGGGATCAGTGTGATGTTTCGCACAGCATAACGGCATCAATGGTTGTACAATGAAACTGTAATACTCTGCACATTCATTGTACAATGGTGCTAGACCGCGCTCGTCGCGGACATGTAACTGGGCTTTTAATCGCAGCAATGGCTGCCGATGTGACGGAGTTAACAACTTATGGCATTTGAAATGAGAGCGGATTTCCAACCGTACAGCATTGAACGTGGTGGTTTCACTACGCTTAAAGCGCTGGTTACGTCGGTTGTCCGTGATTTAACAGATTATTATGAGCACCCTGATGACCCTACGGCATCAGAGAATGCTTTCAAACTTTTATACCCATCGGACAACCCTGATCTGAGCGACCCATTGTCGTTTGATTCATCGGTGTTCGTTATCGAAGCTACTGGCTTCGTAGACCACCTAGCAGGTGCAGACCCTGAGCGCGCGACTCACGGTGTATCAGTCGTACCGCAACCATGGATCATTCGCTTTGATTCAGGTGTAGGTAAGCAATGTCACCCGAGTCATAATAACCGTCGTGAAGACCGTAATGATAAGGCACCAGAGATTGGTAACCTTCACATTAACGTATCGACGCCGTTACAGTTATTTAAACCTGCACAAGGTGACTGGCAGCTCTATGACTACACGCCACCGAACAAAGGCGGCAAGAATGACGACCCTGTTGTTGAAGGTACACTGGGTTTCTTAGGTCGACGTATTCCCGTTATCGACAAGCAAGTTTCGTGGTGTGACCCTAACGACCAGCTACGTCTAGAAATTGAAGACAAAGGCTTTTTCTGCCGTCGTCCACTATATGATGCAAAGCGTGAGTTCGAAGACAAGTTCCCTGATACAGCACAGGTTGCCGTTGCGGGTACGCCTAACATTCCAATGTCTTACGCATTAACTGTATCAGACCACGGTATTATGTTAGCTATCTGGGAAGAAGCAACCGACCAGTACGACCATACAGGTTGTCGTCACAGCTGGTTCGCAGCACAACGTCTAGTCGACAAAGACTCAGGTGCACCACTAATCAACCAAGCAGAGAGCCACGCGCCGCTTGTTTGTATGTACGGCATTCAAAACCAAACACTGAATGAGACACGCTACTTCGTAGTGCGTGAATCAGACGTGCATCGTCCAAGTGAAGACTTAGACGCGACAATCAACACGCGAGATAGTGTTGCCCTAATCAACCCGCTTGAACAGATCAGCGTGACGGAGAACTACGAGTACGTTGTAACTATCCCGTCTGGTTTGAACACGCAACGTTACATGTACTTAGAGGAAATGGATTTGATGGGCTACTGCTCAGCAGACATCATTTCACAAGACGGCATCGCCGAGCTATCTATGTACGAAGACGGTACGAAGAAGCGCTACAAAGGCTTACGTGCAACGGGTGAGTACAATACGGGCTTACGCATCTTAATGCGCTGGTATAACAACGCGATTATGACGCAAGACAACATTGGCGTGTCGGGCATCATTCCTGCGGGCGGAAATTAAGAAGGGGCTGACTAATGGCACTAAACATCAACGGTGACGTTTACACGTCAACCCTAGCAGCACCACTAACAAGTGGTGATACGCAATTTGTAACGACTGTGACGCGTGACGGTTTTACCGACGTACGTGAAATGGTCTCGGATTGGCTGCAACTCATGATTGCGAATGGCTTTACGTTAATCACACGTACGCCAATCACATTCGATCCAGCTAATCCACAAAACATCGAAGCCGTGCTTGAAACGACTGATGCAGTTAACATGCTTCACGATGAAGAACCTTGGCGTATTCGTGTGACGGCCGATAGCCAGTACACCTGTCAGATCCAAGTGGCAACCCCACTTCAATTAGGTGATGACTATGATGAGGCTATCCCTAACCTTCGCGGCTATGTGTGTGGCCACGTAGGTGAATCACCGCATACAGTACCACACAACTACCGCGATGTGGTTGTGATGGGCGCGTCATCAGCAGTGAACTCAATCAAGAACGACCCGATCCCTGCGCATGGCTTCAATATCCAAACGTTGAACTTCATCGACGTGCGTGAGTTCAACGGAATGCTACGAGCTTACCCAATGAGCTTCCGTTTATCAGTATCAAACCGTGGCTTTGTGTTCGCTTATTGGATTGAGTCTGACGACCAATCAGCGGGTGACTCACCTACGCAATCTTGGGTTTGTGTGCAGCGTCCTGTTGACCAAAAGACAGGTAACGCCCTACAAGACCCTGATCCACTAGGCAGTCGTAACCCTGTGTTCTGTATGTACGGTATCTACAACAAACACATCTATGATACGTATGGCTTTACTGACGACCGCACGACGTACACCTACGATATGAATGGCCAAGTGCCAATCGGTATGGCAACACCTGTGTCGTTACGTCCGCTATCGGGTATCGTACAGAAATTTACTGTGCGCGAAAAAGACGTACTTAAACCAACTTACCCAGAAGATGCCACTCGTAATACGCGTGACTCGAATGCGTGGTTAAACGAAGTGCAACAGCAGACGCGTGTTGAGTTCCGAGCTAGCTCAGAGACCACCAACCAAGGTAGCTTTATTTTGGCGGGTGCAAAGTACGTTATCTTGTACCCTAACCGCTTAAACACTAAGCGCTTCCGCTATCAGCATGACCTTGACATGATCGCGTATACAAGTAGTGACGTTATCGCGCCACAGCTTACTATTCGTGTAAATGTTTACAACGAAGGTGCGAAAGATGCCGACGGTAAGGTACTTGAGAACCAAGCGCGCTATCGTAAGTACACAGCGTTAACACCGAATAACTCGTACAACACGAATATGACGGTTCTAATGCTGACTGAGATCGACGCTGACGCACCGCCTCAAAACTAAAGAACGTTTTAAGGTATTAATTGACGAAGTGGCCTAGTGTGCAGTTTTTCCCTAGGTTGCTTCTTGTAAGTTTTTTATAGTCTCCGTTGTACAACGCCTGCACATCCGTTGTACAATCATAACTACACCTGAGATTGCAGTATCGCCGTATCAATGGTGCTGAGACTAAAGTAACGAGGAAATGAGCAATGGCAGCATTTGAGCCGTATTCCGTCACACGTGGCGGTTTTGCGACGCCAAGAGAGCTATTCACGTCTGTTGTAAAAGACCTGACAGAGTTCTACGATGGCGCAGATAACAACGCATTTGAGATCACTTATCCTACCGATATTAGTGACTTAGACTTTACAAATCCAAACAGCCCTGCGAATGACGTGATCATTATTCAGGCTACACCGCATATCGACGCTTGTGTGGATGGTGTTGAAGCGAAGCAACCTTGGGTTATCCGCTTTGATACACAACATAGCATTGGCCATGGTATGGGTCACATTAACGTAACCACACCACTGCAAATTGACTGGGGCAAGAAAAAAGCACCAGCAATTCCGTATATTCCACCGAACACAGAATATCTTGCTGACCAAGTCTCAACGATGGGCACGCTAGGTTTTGTCGGTCTACGTATGACTGATGAAGCCTATAAAGAAAATGGCTTTATTAACCGTGCGGTTTATCATACGCGTGTTACTCAAGTTCAATCAACTGACCCATACGGTAATCTTAAATGGTACTTAAAGCCGTTATCAGGTGGTGGCCTACCACAAGAAGTATGGGGCAGCCGTCGTATCGAACCTGTCGCGGGTCTTGATACATCGGGTCGCGTGACGTACGAGCTTGACATCGAATGGTTCGAAATGACGAACGCATCGGAAGTTGACTTAAATGCGACTTTCCCTGAATCAGGTCGTTACTCACAACGTACGCCACCTTCTGACGCGGATTATGGCCACCTCTTAAAGAAACCTGTATACGAGCCAAGAAAGTGTACGCTTTACTTTAAAGAGTACGGTAGCCAGACCCTAGCAGACCTAGATGGTCAGCGCTACATTACTTATAAAGTAGTGGGCGACCTACCACCGTCAATCGACGCCGATGCTATAGTAGGTACTGAACGTGACGAAAACGGTCTAGCACAGCAGGTGGCCTTCACTGTGAAGGGTAGCTACTCAGAGCTAAAAGGTTGGCGCATTGATGTTAAGAATGCGGGCACAGCCTTTAGCTTCGATTGGCGCGTTAAATTCGCTAACGACTCTGCGCGTGATGCTGTATGGACGCTAACAGAGCACGCCATCACGGATCTAACGACGATTGATGATACAGCTAACATCGGTGTTGAAGTTTATGACAACAGCCGTTATGAGTTGATCCCTATGGCGCAAAACTCATTTGATACCGATGGTGAAGCACGTGATCCACGGGAAGGCGCGCTAAACGTTCCGATGTCTTACGCATTAACTGTGTCTGACCACGGTATTGTTCTAGCAGTATGGGATCAGGCTGTTGACCAATACGAAACGAATGAAGGTCACCGCTTTAGCTGGCTGAATATCCAACGTCTAGTTGATAAGGACACAGGTGCACCACTCGTTGACCAGAATAAGTCATTCTGCCCACTTTTCTGTATGTATGGTGTTTATCACGAGAAATTCCAGAAGTCGATGTACTTCGTGGTACGTGAATCGGACATCCACCGTCCAAGTGAAGAGCTGAACGCAGGTGAAGACGCGCCAGATTCAAATGCGGTGCTGAATACGTTTGAGCAAGTTGCTGTATCAGAAGATTACGAGTACGTAATCACGGTACCGTCAGGCTTAACAACGCAGCGCTACCTGTACCTAGAAGAAGCCGACTTAATTGGCTACACCTCAGCGGACGTTATCAGTAATGGTGCACTTTCTGAGTTTGCTATGTACGACGAAGGCGTGTGTTCAGTGACAGGCCATGCCGACCAAGCTTCGTGTGAAGCAAACGGCGGTGAGTGGGAAAGCACGACGCGTCTTTATAAAGGTCTACCTTCGACGGGTAAGTACAACACAGGCATGCGTATGCTAATGCGTTGGTACGGTGGTCGTCTAGGTACCATTAAAGATAACCAAATTTAAGTTGAGGTGAGACAATGTCAATTTCTGTAGACAGTACAGTAAAATACGGCTACAGCGACCTACGCGTGATGTTATTCGACATCGCGCGCTGGTTGGAAACTGTGGGCTGGGAAATTAAACATGAGTTCCCGAACTCGCTTGAGAAGTTCACTGATAACAGTGATTACTCTTTCCTAGCCATGCCGCTTGGTGATAGCACAAATCTATTTGAAGATGAGCCGATTGCACTCAAGATGAGCAGCAATAATCAGTTCCAGTCTGGTCATGCTGATTCAAGCTTTAACTACCAAACTATTTCGACACAGGTAACGACCTTACTACAGTGCGATTTAGGTAACGGTGGTGTAATTCAGGATGCACGTGGTATTCCATCGGGTAACCTAGGCCATGCCGACGAGTACTCATATATTGATACCGTTGAAACTAAGCGTTCTGAAAACGGCCAAGGTGCGTTTTTCGATACGTCAGTGGTTAAAGGCCGCCTTCGTGCACACCCTGTTTCATGGCGTGGCTCGGTGACAGACTACGGTATCTTCTTATGTATGTGGTTAGAAGGTGACGAGCAGCGTGATCCACCGACACAAAGCTGGTTCGTTATTCAGCGCCCTGTTGACCAGTCATCAGGTGAGCCTCTTCGCGATGCTGACCCTGTTGGTAGTCGTAACCCGATCTTTGCGTTGTATGGTATCTCTAACGAGGCTAACCAGCGTACGCCTGCCCACCAGCAATTCTTCGAAGAGTATGCTGAGCAGCATAATGTGCCTATTAGTGGCGCAACTAAGAACGGTGCGATCTGTGTTAAGCGCTTTGTTGTACGCGAGAAGGATGTAAATGCACCTTCACGTCAAGCTGACGCATGGCGTAATAGCCGCGACTCGAACGCCGTGGTTAACTTACGTCAACAACAAGCACGTATCGAAATGCGTGACATCGGTGTTGCAAGTGTGGAAAAAGCGGGTTCTCGTTACGCCATCTTATTCCCATCACGCTTGAACACGGCACGTTTCCGCTTCAAATCAGAAATGGATATGGTTGCGTTCACCTCAGCAGACGTGATCAGCTCAGGCTTACCAGTTAACGTACACGTGTATGGTGAGACTGACCCAGATTCTGGCGAGAAGCTGTACCGTCGTTATGTGGCCATCCAACCGACAGGTCCATACAACACGCAGTTGATTATGCTTCATCTTGTTGACGCTGGTATTCCAGAGTCAGAAGTTAAAAAGAAGAAGTAGACGCAGCTCGTTAAAAAGCCCGCCCCGCGCGGGCTTTTTTGTGCAGCATTACCTGCCCATCGTCTAGCCTGCCCCACGCTACCTGCGAAGCCCTCAGACCTTCAAATCATTGTACAATACTGGCTACAACTGGCGATGCACTGTACAATAGTGAATATATGTGAGACAAGATTTGAGCTGACAGCCTGCAAGCTAACTAAGCAGGTTCTATTGAGACGGTGACGAGTTTGAGTGTAAGAGAAAGCATTGACGCGCTTCAATTAAGAGCGTTTGTAGACGATTTAGACCGTAAGTGGTCATGGTGGTCTAATAAAAAAGACCAGCTTGTTGCGCCTGTTATACCCGATAACAGAGGACTCGTGTATCTGCATAACCATGCTGAGAACTACGTGGTTGCCGTAACACCGCTTGGCCATGACATTGTTTATGTGGTCGAGGTCGACGCCCCTAAGCGTGCCATAAGCGGTACAATTGAAGGCAAAGAGGTTGTCTTAGTCCTGACCGACCGAGGAACCATTGAGGTCTTCTCTCCAACCCTTGAGCATCAACAAACGATCACCCTCTCCGACCCTGCAACCGATGTCGTGTGGGCAGAAGACCTGTTGTGGGTGGTAGGAAATACTCGCAATCATATTGATGTATTCTATGTACAGCAAGATCCTGATGGCTGCCTTGTCTTTGCGCCATTTCGTTACGTAGAGGGTGTTGCCGATATAAACCACGTAATGTGGCTTGGTTATTCTCGTAGCATTGTTGCGGTATCAACGACGGCTGTTTACTTTATTTCATTTGACGAGTTTACCGTTGAAGAGGTGCCCCTTCCTTTCGAGGTGGGTCATGCTTACGCTCACAATTCTTTAGTTGTTTTCTCGGCACGGGTTACGGGTGAAGTTTACTGCTTAGACCTTGCCAGCTCGCTACTTGTTGATTTATACAGCGTAGAATCAGAGACCCTAAACGAAGACCCAATCGTCGTGCAGCGCAAAGGTTACTACAGCACATGGCATGGTAATTATGTCGTGACGATGGTCGCCATCAGCGAGCCTGATGGTGCAGAGGTCTCAACGGTCATCCAGTCTATTGAGAAGACTAACGGTGCAGTTAATAGTGAGCAACCAGAGACCGTTATATTATTTGAAGAAAAGGCGGATTATTTTAATCTACCGAGTGTTAGTGATTGCCTTGTGGGCGAGCACTACGAGAGCCAATCTTTTTCACTAGGGCATGACGGTGACCCATTATTGGTTGTTAGTGACGGCAGCACATTGGTTGTTACCGATAGCGAAGGTACGGAGTCAAGCACGCAGGTTGCATGGGTAACTGATGAAGAATTGCGACTTGAGCGTCAGTACAACGTGATGGATGGCCTTCATTTCAGGAGCCGAGTCGAAGTCTACGAGCCTGTTGATGAAGTAGCGTTACATGATGACATTCACGGTGAAATGAAAGGCACAGACTTCCAGTATGATAGCGATGGCCAAAAGCGCCTATTTCTATCAGACCCTGTGGAAGCGAGTGGCTTCTGGGTGGGTAGCTTTGAATCTGATGTCATTAAGGTAGAGTCTCTTCGTGTTATTCAGAGCGTTGAACCGTCGTTGTATTCAGTCATACCGACGGGCACCTCGGTACTTACGGAGTTCCGCCTACAGTATCGTGACCAATCGTCTTTAACAACTAAGTACACCGAATACTCTAACGAGCCACAGCAGTTACCAGCAGATGGAACACTTACGGGTTATCAAATACGATGCTACCTGTCGACGTCTGATTTGAACAAGACGCCTGAGATCCCAAGCTTCGCTGTTGACCAAGTTCGCCACGTCAGGCTAACGACTGGTTTTTGGGACAACTACAAGGCTAAGCCTCAACGTGTGGGTATCTCCGCCCCGTCTACGCGTGCGAGTACGAACACAAATGCAATGGTTGGCCTTTACCAGACATCCCATGAAACAAATGATAACTCAGCACGTGTAATGCAAAGTAGTTCAGCACACCATGCGAACAAACATAACTACGCCTTGGGTAGTACCGTAACAGTGCGCACGATGGATGCGTCCTACAAGCTATTAAGGTCGAACGTTGACTTGTCCGTGGGTAACTTTAAGTTTGAGATCCAGCAGACAAGCATTCGGAACTGGGCAAACACGGCTCACGCCTACCTAGCGCGTCAATTTACTTCACGTTCGGGTTACAGCACAAAAACAGGTATACATGGTACGCAAGCAGCAACGGCTGATCCGTTCATGCGCATGATGATGCTCTACAGTCGCTCGGCTCAGCGCCAGTTACTTAACTCTGAGGGAATGCAACGAGGCACCAGCTTTTCACAAGATATTGACTACAGTCGCGCACTGTCTAACGGTGAAACCAATCGAACAATTGCATCACGTACTTATCATAACGTGATGACGTATTCGGATGTTCAGTACTTTATTGGACTGAATACGCTGGCGGGTAGACTTGCCTACAAGACATGGACTTTTACGTTTGTATCGAGGTCTATCCACGAGGGTGCTAATGCGTCATACGGCGCGGCCTACCCGTCACGAAAGAGCATGACTCAAGCAGCTTTATTCACAGGCGATAAGCGTGCAATCTCTATTGCTGACGAAGATATGAGGGGTATTCGCTATCAGGTACCCTTTCAAGCCTTTGATGGCCTTTTTGTGGCTGGCCAATACCAGCGAAAAGAGGTATTAGGTTACGACCAGCAGTACTACACGCATGCTCGCCGTCATATCGCGATGGGGTATGACACAGTGCTTGCATCACTCCACCGTAGTTCAGACTTTCAAGGTGATACAAAGGGCACCTCGTCAGCCTCTTCGCATGGGGAAACCGTGCTAGAGGCTCTACGCTCGGCATTCACTAAGACGAACAGACTGGGACTTTCACAAGTTATTAAATCATGGCGTGTTAAAGCACCGCTAGCTGGTTTTGATAGTACGTATGCCACACGTAGTGTCTGGTCTGGGAAAGATAAAATAGACCGCTGGTTAGCTTCGTACGTAGAAAGCAACCGCGCATTTGCCTCGACAAAGCTGACCATGGCAGAGCTAAGCCACCTAACCTCAAAGGTAGGCGCGCCGATGAGTGCCCTACAAGTGACGGCTAACCGCATGAGAGACGCTAAGCACGTTAACATGACGGTGACAGGTCGTGGCATGCAATACGCGGAGCCTATGCTGGCGTACCCTGTGCAGCTCTATACTTTCACGGCACCCGACGCACTTGGCTATGCGCCAACAAGTGCCTTGTCGCTTCATGCGTCAAACCACTTGGTTCAGCTCTTCAAGGTAAGTGCTACTAAATCGCATATAGCCGACACACTACGCTATATAGTGACGAATCAAAACGCATTACAAGAGCTAAAGTATGCTATACGTTATGCGCTTGACCGCATCATGATGGAAGCCCCGCTATCCTTCAATTTCAACTTAGTAGGCAGCACAACAGCGTCGATGGCCGATGCGATACTGGCTAACAGAGGGTTTCCGACCTCTGCGGCGGCCGACCCTATGAATGGCCGTAATGCACCACGAACATCAGCACCGACTGATCCGCTAGTGCCTAAGCCTGTGGGCACCTCAAATGATGTGGTGGGGATTAATACCCGTCTGGATAATGGCGGCAATATGCCAGCTGCACAAAAGCTGGTCTTTTCTCAAGCAAAAGGAACAAGTGACGTAGCTGAGCTTTTTTACGAAGTACTGAGCAATTGGTCAATTGACTCGGGGGTCGATAAAGTACGCTTCACACGGGCATTGTTGTCGTCTGATAGTGCCGAGGACGTGAGCTACTTAATGTCACGCTTGAGCACCGCTGGGACAGACATAATCAATCTCGTTAGAGACGATCAGGATGTCCCTGCGGCGGAACTAGTCAAGTTTTTAACGGCAGCGTACCTTACAAGCAGTCTACCTGAAACGGTAAGCTATGATGCACGCGAGAGTAACGCATTCTCAAGCACAATTGAGCTGTTATACAATGCGTTAGCTCGGTCGTCAGTCGCTGACGACGATGTCACCTTTACACTGAACAGTCAAAGCGGTTTTATCTCGACAGTCGCCCTGCGACTTTTCCGTGATGCAGCCTACAAGTGGCAGCGCGCAGCGTTTGATGTGGGCACGGGCAATCGTGTAGCACAAGCACAGGTTGTACCCTTTGAAATGCAATCAGGATCGGCGTGGAATTATAGCGATGGGTTAAAAATACCCAGCCGTGTACACCGCTCAACCTTAGCGCAAGCAAAAGGGCTAGGTTACGTTAACCACACGATTAAGAAGTTCGCCACAACGATAGACCTAAATAAGATGGGCTATCTGTTCTCAAGTGAAGCACGCCTGATCCCATTCGGGAAGCACAAAGCGTCAACCAAAGAGAATACGCTGCAACTGCATAAAGTCAGTGGTATGAGCACAAGGACTGACCGCTTAACGTTCACTGTTGAAAAGAGCCGTAGTGGCTTTATGGACGCAGTACCTTTTGCTATGGGTGAAACGAAGGTGTCACTTAATGTGGTTCCTCTGCGCCTTACCGAAGCCCGTAGTGAGGCTGAGAGCGTTCTAGAATACTACATGGCGCAGACTTCCATTAACCGCTTTAGCACGGTACCACTGCGCGTGCAGGGCTTCCTAGGCACGAGTAAGTCGTCAACGCTTGTGGCGCGTGGCGCTAAGACAGGTGCTGAACTTGTTAAGGGTCAGGCGTTCACGCTACAGCCATTCACCCGCGTAGAGAACAAGGTAGACCTGCGTATCATAGAGGTCGAGAACTATTCACTAACAGCAAGTAACTTTGATGTTCAAAGAGCTGGCGTGCCGATGTTCCCACAACCTGTGGGTATGGACGTGATTTCGGGGTCAACGTACTACCAAGACCTTGTGAAACTGATACGCTCGCAAGCAATTTCGCCAAAGAACACACAGACACTAGACACTGCCCTGCACGCATCCACAACTTTAATGGACAGTGCCCAACTAGCCATAGACTCAGGGATTACGCGTGTATTGAATGGTGTTGATTTTGAGACTAAATCAAATACCTCAACACAGATAAATGCGGTGCTGATTGGCCGCGATGCTGTTAGCAATATTGAGGCTGAGGCAGTCGCCTACAATACGAATGACTGGCTTAAAGCTGTAAAGTCTAATCTAGTCGATTGGGCGTTTAGCCAACTGAAAGCCATACCAAAAGGTGTCTTCACTAAGGTCGACAAGAATAGCCGCGTGCTCTCTGACTTAGTTAACTTCAAGCTAGATAAAGTCGGTATTACGATTGATGAGCTAATTAAGCTGGTTACGGCCGATTCAATATCAGCACACCGCGAAGAGCTGCCATTTACGAAAGCATCATGGACTAATGTGCAAGTTGGTACACAGCTGGTTACGTCTAAACTTAGTAGCACACAGCAGGACATCTATCACCGTCAAGGTCATGACCTTAACCGTAAACACGTTAAGGCGGTCACACTAACGTCAGAGCCATCGGTGCGCTATTGGGTAGACCGTATTGAAACTTCGGCCGTTCAGCGTACGTCGCGCCTAAGTAGCGATGCCTCAGTCGTGGCAGGCACTGACTATGCGTCAAATTTAGTCGAGACAACTGTCGAGTACCAGACGCTACGACAAGCGATTGAGCACGGCGTCGCGTCTACCGTCGTAATGTCACAAGACACGACGGCCGATGGCTTGTTGTACACACGCGTTGCAGGTGGCCAGACGCATTATGAGGATGGTTTGCCGTTAAGCACAGTCAAAACAACTGAGCTACAGGGCAGTGCAAAACTAACGCGTGGTGGTCACATTCGTACAGAGCTAAACAATGTGTCGCTGGCGAGCCTAACGAGCTATGCAGCACACTTAGGCGAGCGCTTGCTGCTTGTTCGCGACCGTCAGCTCACGAAAGAAATTGGCGTTAACTACCAAAACCAAGATGCTCTTACTATACTTGAACAGGCTGTATTACTAAATAGACTTGCACAACGTGCGCTGCAAAATAAGGTGACGCTGAGTAAAGAGTCTTCAATGGAGATAGCAGGACTTCAAACAACTCACATGAGGCTGATGGACAACTTTGTAGAGCAGTTACCAGAAGTGGCTAACTTTAATATTGCAGGTAGTCAAATCAAGGCGATGAATGATGTGCTAATGCAATCGGAAACCTCATACAATGCCATCATGAACGACGTTGCTATGCTTGTGATGGAACCGCACAGCCTTGCAATGAAGCATGTCGAGTCGGTTGTTATGCGCTGGGCTAAGTATTTAGCTGATGTTACGGGCACTAAGCTGCAAATCAACACGATGGAGACTGCCGTCGAATTGATTAAGATCACGATGGACAACGTGCCAAAAATTGACACGACAAGTGAAGTGTTTGGAACGACGATACGCTTAGCCGACGCACACTCAAAAGTAATGCAGCCCCTGATCAACTTGCACGAAACGATGGCCGTGAAGGAAGGCTATGCCGAGAATCCTGTCCTGACTGATGTAGCACTTGAAGTACTGCGTGGGTTTAATCCAAAGTTTGCAGCGGTTGACCTTGCAAAAGCAACGGACTTCCACTTAGCGATGGCAGGTGCTCAGATGGAGAAAGCAACGACGGAGCATTACAAGCACATGAAGATCCCGAGTGTGACTGATGCACTTGGGCGACACATGCGCGTTAAGACCGTGAAGGGTTATAAGCCACGTGACGGTAAATTCATGAGCACGACATACATGTCGAAGTTCCAGCCGTTTGCACTGACGATGACTAAGAGTGATTTCCATGTATCGGGGTCACTACAGCTCATCAATGGCCGAAAGGCACTGACGCGCTATGTAACTCAGCGAATAGAGCTGACCCCGTGGTCGCAAGCAGACTCTATGCGTCTGAAAAGTATTGAAATGAAAGTTGCTAAGGCGAGTCTTAACCTACAAGAAGTTAAGTTCGATTCACTGACGGGCTTTAGAAGTACGCTGTCTCAAAAGGCTGAGTACTGGTTCCCTAAATTCCGCCATACGTTCCCTTATGGGCTGCCGAACTGGTTGCAAGACTACGGTCATATCTCGCAGAGCTTAGGGCGCAGTCATATACAGTCGCCGTACCGTGCAAGTACAGACCAGATAATGGGAACCCAAGAGCTTGAGCTTATCAAGAAGAAAACGGACTCATTGAGTTTGTCACAAGATATTCTGACTAAGCAGGTTAATCCGACCACCAGCACAGCTGTGCGTATGACGGGTGAGCAATGGGTCAAACCTCAGCAGCATGCGGCACCAATGATGCAGGGCGCACGCTACCATCAAGTTATGATGCCGACAGCGCCATCAATCAGCATTGTAGGTAGTGCGTGGGTTAAGATGCTCGACCAAATAAAAGGCGTGGGTTCATCCGTACTGTACAAACAAAGTGCGATGGGTCAACGTATACCTGTTACGGTTGAGACTGACCGCTGGGTCATCCCTACCCGAACATTTGTGGAGAACTACCGTTTACCAAAATGGACACAGCGCTACGACCAACATACGTTAAGTCGTATTATCCACTCGGTGCAGCTTGAGGTCTCAGCTGTCGACGTGAACCGTCGGTATGACCAAGATGTACGGACGCGTCCAGACGTGAAAATTACCGATGTAATACGCTTGCGTAATGCACAAGCGCATGACTACGTGAATAAAGATTTTATCCGCATAGAGTCAGAGTATGTTAATGCTGATGTGACCTACACGAAGTGGTCACCGTTCGACGTATTCTCTAACGCGATCCATTTTGAACAGCTGGACAACTACAGCGAAGTATTTAGTGGTACGGGCTACCACCAGCTAAGTGAAAGCCGTTACGCAACACACACTAAGTTCTATCAAACACTGACGTCAGAAATGGCGACAAAGACGGACATTAAAAAGCGCTTTACACCGCATGTACGTCCAACGTCAACGGCCTATAGCTTATCACTCCCAGTGGGTGTGCCACTGGGTCATGCAGCCAACAAGGCGTATGTACCAATACGCGATATAGTGTCGACCGACTTTTGGATAGCGATGCGACGTGATGGCCGTGGCTACAGTCTGTTGAACGACCGACCAATCGGGTTGCGGGACAAGGTATCATCGTCGGATATACGCATTACAGATATGAAGCGTATTAATCCACAGAATGTGTCGAGTATCGCGAAGAAGATTGAGATTGTGCTACGCAAGACGATCACAAAGCTGGCTGATAGTCTTGATTTTGAGAGACTTGCTGCGCCGAGCGAAAGTCAGCTATACCAGAAGTGGGTCGCAAACTTGACCGAAGTGGCTATCGACCACTGGGACTTCAAACAACAAAAGGTCGCCTTGTCTGAGAAAGAGCACGACGAGGTCGTTAAGGTCATGCGCGAGAACTGGTTTGGTAATCAGTGGTATGCACAAAAGCCTGAGAGTATGACGGAGTTCTACCATGCTATGCGTCAAGCGCTGGCAGAGACAACAGACTCATACCAGAGCTACAAGCAATCACTGGAAAGCGACAGCGCTATTTACAACAAGCTAGTACAGTCTGACTTGGTTGCGCCTGAAATCTACAATGCACTACTGCAAGCTGGGTTAAGCGTTACACAAGCTGATATGTTCTTTGCACAAGCAAAAGAGGTGTCAAAGGCACACTACATGCGCCTGAAACAGTATCAGCTAGGGCAAGGCGAGCTATTCGCCGATGTAGCACAAGCAGGGCTAGGCGACACGGAGAGCTACAATAAGTTCGATCAGTCTAACCTAGGTGACACTGCGTTGTACGACGAGTATGACCAAGAGTCTGTGAGTGCAAAACGCTTAGACCGTCTGTACGAGCAGTACGAGCAAGGTCTTGCTTCGCTCTACAGTTCATTGAAGGCAATGGGCTTGAGTGACGCGCGTATTGATGAAGCGTACGCACAGGCAACAGGTGCCGAAGCAGGTGGCGTGCTGCACTCTAAGTACGCGAGTTACCAAGATATGGTGAATGCCGTTGGCCAAGCTTACGAGCAGTACCTGCTCAGTGACCCTGTTGCGAACATGCACTACCGTATGATGAAGCCGATGGACACGGCTGACTACGCGAAGCTAGTCGGTAATATTCTTCCAACGTTCGATATTATTGACCGCTATAAGCAAGCGGCCGTGGCTAAGTCTGATGACCTGTTTGTAGAGTATGCTGTTGATATGGCCACTGTGCTTGATAGCATCGACTACTCACTTATGAAGCCATTGCCGTTCCATGACAGGGTTGATGTTAACTTGCCTATTAAGTTCCGAAGTGAGGACTTCCGACGCTATAAGGCAGGTATCGTTCAGATTGACCTGATGCAGTGGTTACGTGACTTGCGTACTAAGTACCGTGAAGAGTTGATCGAGAAAGTGCAAAACGGAACAGCACGAGGAACTTACTCACCACGTGCAGCTATGATCGAGGCAATACGAAACGGTGTGGTTGAGCCTATCCTGTACAGAGACCCTGATGACGGTAGCTGGCTATATCGCCGTTATACGCTGGGAGATACCGAATACGGGTACGTTATATGGGGTAACCTAGCCTAATTCTATGGAAAGTAATGTAGCCTTATTGTAATTATGGAAAGTATGGAATATAATAAAGTTATTGATGTAGCTTTAGAGTATTCCTATGACCACGTTAAGAGTCGTTACGTTAGAAGATTTAGAAAAGATAGAAGCTGGACTAGCTAAGTTTTACGAAACAGGTAAGAAAGGCTTCGCATTCCAAAAGTTTGTTAGCTACGTTACAGAAGTATGGCCAGATGCCGACGATGCTACGACATTCAAAGAACTATGCTTAATGGAAAGTGACGTACGTCCCGACGTATATCTCACAGACCTATGCCGTCAGTACCTACGCTACGACGAGGCGGTCTACCAGTTCCTACATTCACTAACGAGTAGCTTTGTTCAGCACTATGTGCGTAAAAACTTTTTGGGCATGTCATACGACAAAAAGCGTCCTTTAAATCACGAAGAAGCTCACAAGTACATTATGGGAGCCGAAGCTGAAACAGATGCCGAAGAATTAGCGTTAGAGTCAATTTTTGTGGGCTACACGCAACTAGGCACTGCCCTACGGGATAGCTTTGTTGAGAATGCTGACTTTCAAGACTGGACATTCAACGACTTTCAAGCAGCAAGTGAGCAGCCTATTGAAGTCACGGCAGACCATTTCGACGAGCTGCACGCAATCCTTACTAAGTACGTCGATCCCGAAAACAAAGACGGCTTCCGTCAAAAATTTATACTCGCCGTTATTAAAGAATGGTCAGGCGCTGAGTACGTAGAGAGCGACTTTCGTGACACAGGTTACGACAAATCGACTTACGCCAAGCGTACAGGTGAGCCGCTAAAAGACAACATAACGACGTACCTTGAGTTCTTCGAATCTAACACAGGCTTAGACGTTCCAACCTTTGAATCAGGCAGCGGTATGCGTACTGAAACGCGCGAAGAGTTCGTAGCGGGAGTCTTCGGCGACGCCACGCAACGCGTCATGGAAACCTACGTAAAAGATAACCATTTAATAACGCCAGAAGGCTGTGACGAAGAGTGCCCCATCCAAGCAATGGGCATGGAAGAATACGACCGTAAAACACACACTGACCTTGCCGATAGTGCCGACCTCGTTAATTGTGAGTTCAACTGTTATGGCTACGGCCAGATGGCCTATGCGGCCTGTGAGGGTGACGGTAACGAAGGCTACTTTGATACTTGGACACTAGACGACTTTAAAAAGGCAGCAGTAGTATGACACAAGAAGCTTACCTACATTGGATTACCGATATGCCGTTGCATAAATCGGTTGAGATCACAGAAGACGCTGGCGAACTGTTGGCCGTGTTCAGCGATGAGGTATCACGTACGATTGATAGGTTCCCAGTTTTATTCAATGGAGAAGGTGAAATCGTTCAAGAGGCGGTGATGTACTTCTTCGACCGTAAGCTGCGTAAGAACCTAAAGAGTTTATCTAGTACAGCTACAGCTTTACTCTTCTACTGCCGATTCTTAGAGATTAACAACTTTGATTGGTTTACGTTTGGTACGACGCCGTCTACGCGCCCTACTTACGTTTTCAGAGATACGCTGCAAGCTGCCGTTGATGGCGGTACGTTAGCTGCGTCTACAGCTAAAAGCTACATGAATGTTGTCGTGAGTTTTTACAAATGGGCGCTGTATGAGGGCGTATTCGAATATGACCAACGCCGCGCCCCATTCCGCTGTGAATCACTCACCCACAACCTTAAAAGCGATACGATGGCCACTAAGAAAATTGTGGTTGATAGTACTGACCTACGTATTGTCGGTGGTAAGAAACAAGGGGGTCGTGTGCTACGTCCTTTAACCTTGTCAGACCTACGCTTATTGGGGGATTACCTAGTACGTGCAAACGAAGAAACTCAATTGATGGTTCAGCTGTCGTTGTTTACAGGCATGCGTATTACCGAAGTTGCTACGTACACAGAGAAATTAGTCGACGCTAAGCTATCAGGTGGTAACGAAGTCTGGATTGGTTTAAGTACAGGTGGTAACGAAACTAAGGGCAACAAAGACCGCCCAATCGAAATGCCTGACTGGTTAAACAACAAACTTTTAGATTACCGCTCATCAGAGAAACACAAGAAGCGCCGTGCGCTATTTGAAGCAAGCGACGCGTTTGACGGCGGTAACATACCATTATTCATTACTCAGAAAGGTCTAGGCTTCGGTCAGTCAGCTGCGTACAAAGGCTTTCGTCGCGTGGTTGACCTGATACGCGCCGAAACCTCAAACCCATTCGAGTATTCATTCCACGATTTACGCTCGACGTATGCAACACACCGCCTATCTGAGCTATTGGAAACAATGAACAGTGGCAGTGCGCTTAGTGTTCTACAGCGCTGGATGGGTCACGAGGACGTTAAAACCTTAATGGACTACCTAGACTTCGTAAATGGTAACGACGCAGCACGATACATCGCTGAGGCTCGTGACCGTGAACTTGAAATAGCTTTACTAGGGGAAGGTCATGCGAAGAATTAGTCGATCACGTGCATCAAGTTTAAAAGCCCCGAGTAAGCCTACAGCGCTGGCTTTACCAATGCACGCACAATCGCGTAAGGTAACGCTTCCAAGCGGGGAAAATTACGAAGTGGCTGTATCACATCTTTACCATCTAAATTGCGACGTGCATGCTGAGCTTGTGCCAGCACGCCAGCACATCGTTAACGCATTATGGGAATGGGTTACGACAGCGACAAATAGCGCAAGCACTATTAAGTCAACGTATAAGCGCTGGTGCAAACTCACAGCCCTAAGTGACGAATTAGAAGTAAGCCTAGATTCACCAGAAGGTGGTAACGCGGTCATTGAGTACTGGACTCAAAAAGTACGTGACCCTCGGGTACGCTACAAGCAATCAACCGCATGGGGGGACTGGTCAGCTTACAAGAAGCTACTGGTGGTCGCGGGTATTGACCCTAAGCCGATCATAGGAGCCACGCCGCCTTTTGTTAAACGTGGTGGTCGTGAGGTACGCCGCGCTTACTCTCAGACCGAGCAACGCTGCCTAAAGAAAGCGGTTTGTGACTTGCACGACCAGCTGTCTAAGCAATTGAAAGCCAACCCTAACGGTAGCACGTTTAGTTTGAGGGCTAATGACCGCAATTTTTCTTATAACGTACCAGAGGCTAAAGGGACAGCTTGGTGGCTATTAAGTACCCTAGGCATGTTCCGCTTATCGCTATACACAGGTCTAAATACGGCTGTATTGCAGAGCCTAACAATTGACTGTATCACGCGCAAAAAATCTAAGTCGAGCACAGTCTATGAGATCAATGCGCATAAAGCACGTGCGAACCATGATGTTTCGCGCTTAATGTCTACACCTCGTGAGATAGCACTGGTAGAGCTACTGTTAGAGAATACAAAGCATAATCCCGCAGCTGATGGGAAGTTATTTAGTTTCTTACAAGTCAACGGCAAGATTGTTCAGCCTGTGATGAACTTCATCACCGCTGTGTCTGATATGTTATTCAGACATTTTAAGGTACAGGCTGACGATGGTTCCAAGCTAATGCTTAGTGCCGAGCGCTTCCGTAAAAACCGTTTCCAAACAGCTACCAGAGCAGCAGGTATCGTAGCCGCTGCAAAAGACGCTGGGCACTCAACAGGCGTCGCAGTTGAGCACTACCTCGGCAGTGGTAACGAAGCGGAGAACTACGAGCAGTCACACGCAGCCATCACAGTATTAAGTAAACTCGGTAAGGGTTTGACGGTCGACGAGGCCAAGCAAGAACTTGCTGACGAGCTTGGTATTGAGCTACTACCGCTGGATGCCATAAACCAGAAGTACAAAAAGAATGAGGCTGTACCATCGGGCGGTCGTTGTTCTAACCCGTATGAGGGTGCAAACCCAACTAAATCACAACGCAAACATGCGCCTATCCTTGAGAAGCTTGGTCTAGCCAGTGCTGAGGAAATGCCGTGTACGATGTTTGATAGCTGCCTAACGTGCAGCAACTATGCGCTAGTTGACACTATCGACGATGCCTACCAATTGTTGTCTTACAAAGAAGTCGTTCTTGCGTCTTCAAGTAAGTACAAGGATGCCGACCACTTCGAGAAATCAAAGGGTAAGTTGTTGGCAAGAATTGAGAGCCTGCTTGCTTTGTTCGTTAAAGATAACGTAAAAGCCGCAGAATCTAAGCTGTTCAGCGAAGGAATCCACAAATTTTGGCGTTCCTACGCGAAATCTACACTAAGTTTGGAGGTATAGGATGGGTGCAGCCACACAGCTTCACGTCACAGATGACGCAAATGTAGTCTTTGAGGGCAAGGTTGATTTTATCAACCTTGGTGAGCTAAAAAGCCCACTGAGTGACGACAAGCAAAAGAGCATCACCGTAGCCGCTTTCCCCAATGGCGAAGTAGTTACGTTTGCAGATGATATATGGGACTTGAATCAGCAGAAATCGCTGAAAAATGGAAATAAGCTGATCTTTCGCTTTGAGAAGATTAAGAACCCAGCACTTAGAGCCGAAGTTAAGTCAATCATCTACACGTTTCTTCGAGCACCAGCGGGATCGACGCGCCTGCTTAAAGCGGGTTCTATCTCAGGGCTGCTTTCTAACGCTAAAAGCATGGCATCCTTCTTAGACAAGGAACAGCACTCGTCGTTTGCAGCCCTTTGCAATACGCAGGTGTTTGATAACCTAGCAGTACACTTGGCCAGTAAGAACTTATCAGCCCAATCAATAAGTGGCTATAACGCACTGTTATCGCACCTAGAGAACCTAGAGAGCTTATTACCGTTTCGCGTTCCAACACTAGGTGTAAACCCGTTGAGCGCCAAGGCAATTGGCGCAGACGATAAGCAGCTAATTAGGCAGTACCCTGCCTTGCCTACGAACGTTTACGCAAGTCTTTTGAATCACTTAGACGATTCAATCGAACGCTACTGGGCAGAAGCCTCAGTGCTAGCACGTGTTCAAGCGGAACTGTACCAGAATTATGATGCGGGCGTAACTGCTTGTATTGAAAAAGGGGTCGAGGTTAAGGCGCGTGCAATTAACAGTCGTACACCCCGTGAATCACGCGCTATCATTGAGGACGGTCTAAAAGGCACAAAGCTTTACGAAGAGCTAAAAGCTATTGCAGCACCGATAAATGCACCTAATGCGTTATTCCGTGCTTACACAGTACTTTACAACAGAGCGCAAGTAACTTGTTTTGTGGCCTGTGTGGCGTATACGGGTATGCGCAGTAGTGACGCCTATGAGATTAAACCAGACAGCTACTACATCGCAAATTACAACAACACAAACGTCCCTTTGATTAAGTCGGTAACACATAAGATGTCTAACTCACATCAGGGTACGCCTGATGTTTGGGTGACAGCGCCTATCACTAAAAAGGCCATAGAAACTGCGGCTATCTTAGCAAAGCCCATTCAAGGCCGTTGCCAAAAATTCATTGATGAAGGTCACCCTAAAGCTGCGGAGATTGAAACGCTACGCGACCATTTATGGGTAGCGAATCAACGGGCAGGTGTGCCGCCTACAGAGTTGCCTGCGCACAATAGCCAGTATACACAAGCAGTGAGCGACGCGTGCGGCTACCGCGTTACAGCTGATGACGTAGAAGAGTACAAGCGTTTGAATCCAACTTTGGCATCAGACCCAATTCTCGTTGGTAGTGTATGGCAATTATCGCTACATCAACTGCGCCGTAGCTTAGCTGTATTTGCAGTTCGCCATGACTTAGCGTCGGTGTCTGCCATAAAGCAACAGTTCAAACATCTTTGTGCAGACATGTCGCGTCACTATGCAAACCACGCAGCCTTCGCGGGTTTCTTTGACGCGAATAAGGATAGTAAGTCGCAGTTAGAGCTTATTAGTCAAATCCTAGATGAACGCTTGAACATGCAGGCTAAAATTGCAGACAACTTGTATAATACAGACAAGCCCTTGTACGGCAAAAAAGGCGAGTCCATCGTAGCTTCACGTGATAAAATGCCCAAAATGTACCAGTCAGTGGAAGGTCTGAAAAAGCTTATCAAGAAAGGCGAGATAAGCATTCATGCGGCAGGTGCAGGCTACTGCTCAAGCGGCTACAAGTGCAACATGGACAATGAGAGCAACCCTGCTCTTTGTATGGATTGCGACAGCCAGATTTATACTGACGAAAGCTTCGAACTGTTACTAGACCTTCATAAAGAGCTATGTGACGACCAAAAGAATGCCGAAGACTTTGCAGGCGGTAACTTGATCATGTACTCAGGCACGATGCAGATCAAAATGATTGAACACATGCTACAGAAAGCCAACGTAGCTTTTGAACCTTTCACGAACTAATTAGGTGGTAAAGATGAGTGAATCTACTGAAAGAGAACTATTTGACGCGATTACGCGCATACAGAGCGGTACGCCTATTCGCGTGGAAGCTAAACGGAAGCTATCGGCTAAGGCAGTGGAAGAGGAAGCAGGCGTTGGCCTAAGTACAGCTTACCACTACCCTAGCGTCATTCAGCGTATAAAAGACTTGAAGAACGCTGCGAAACAAAAAGCAGGGCAAGCCACACCTACCCAAAAGGAGAAGTATCGTAGTAATATTAAGGAACAGGAAGGCGCTAAGGAACGCTACCGCGAAGAGCGCGACGAGTACAAAGCCGAACTGGATAAGTCAGTGACACGCGAGGCTAACCTAGTCTATCAGCTATGGGTAAGCCGCCGTCAGGTGTCAGACCTAGAGTCACAGATGAGACATGCTAATGTAGTAGCCTTGAGGTAGAGAGTATGAGTAAGGGCATTTACGACGTGACAGACAGTCTAACAGGTATCAGCTTGGAGGTAGATAGTCATTCACACATAAAAGGCGTAGAGCCAAAGGAAGCCAATGGTGTGACCCCATCGAGAGCCGATTTGATTGTACAACGAGCCGTTAAGTTAGCTCAGCCCAAAAAGCAATAGTAAACGAGCCAGTCACAACGACTGGCTTTTTTATGGAAAATCCTGACGAAAACCACACATTTCTATGGAAACCTATGGAAAACGCCTAAAACGCCCGATAAAGCCCATTACAATAGGGTTTCCATATTTATTCCCATAGAAAACTGTCAACACTGATGGGGCGCGCTCTAGTCATTGTACAACGATTAGTGTTGCCTAGCTGGTTTATCCCAACTAAACTGGCGGGCAACACTAACGGTGATAATGACGAGACCCTAAAGGAAACAACAAATGCCCTATCTTCACAAAAACGAAGAAATAATGACGGTGGACGAAGCTATCGCGATGTTGCAGGAAATAAGCGCTGAGGGGAAAGGTGATTATCACCTGACTATGAATCACGGCAACTACGGTTTTTGCCTGAAAGACGATGTCCCACTGGTCGACGATGAAGATAAAACTGCCGACGTTGCTTTTGTGCCTTAACATCATTGTACAACGATGCTATTCTTTAGGCTGTTAACTAATCGAACTATTGAGGAAAACGTCATGTCACGCGCAGCTGGCCTATTAAACGAAGCAAAAATCACAGTACAAACAAACATTGGCAAGGATGAGCTAAAAGACATCCAACGCAAACACTTTAAGCATTACCGTGAGGTGTCGAACCTAATGCGTGATGTAAAAGCTGAGCTTGACCGTGTAGGTAATCACCTAAACAACCAGCAAGAACTGACGAAAGATGAGGTTGAGCGCCTAGAGAAGCATCACGCTTATCTTAAAGCCTTTGTAGACCGCTCAGAAGAGCCGCTAGAAGCTTTTGTCGACATGGTCGACGACTTGGGCAACCTTATTTAGGCTTGTGCCCTATCCTGCCAAAGGCGTCCATGTGACGCCTTTTTGCTACCCGAATACTTCTAGTGATATAATCCAATCGTTGAGACTTGAGCCGCGATACGTTAACACGAATCTAAGAGGCTTTATTATGTTAGAGACTGCAATTGCCCAAGGGCTGTTTAAAATCTGTCTGGCACTCGTTGGCATTGGCTTTGGCCGACTGGCACTGTTTTGGATGGACAACCTGATTGAGAAGCGAGAAACCACTTTTTCAAACTGGATTAAACAGGCGGGTGACAATGCAAAGGCTATTTATTATGCTGGTCGTTTTTTGGCAATTTCTGTCATTATCGGTTGCGCACTCGGCTAGCATTATCCCAAGCACTTACGACAAAGAGTTTAAAGAGTACGCCCTGCTACTGCCGTTCGGCACGGACTGGCGCTACTTGAAAGCTCAGGCATGGCAAGAGTCAAGATTTGACCCGTTTGCAGTGTCTCCCGTAGGTGCACGAGGTGTTATGCAGTTCATGCCTGCAACAGCGAAGGATATGCAAAGCAAGTACGACCATCTTGATGACTTCTGGTTACCAGCCGTGTCGATTAACGCGGGAGCGCTTTATATGCGCCAGCTTAACAACTACTGGTTGTCGGAAAGGCCACAAGAAGACCGCTACAAGCTTGCACTCGCGAGCTATAATGCAGGCGCAGGCAATATCACTAAAGCACAGAAAAAGTGTGGTATGGCCGTCTTATACGACGAGATCATAAAGTGTTTACCTGATGTAACAGGCCGTCATAGCAAAGAGACGATTGATTACGTAGAGAAGATAACTGTGCGTTGGTACAACGCACTGCTTTTCGAGTAGCACTCTAAACTGGACTCAACAAAAAAGGCGTCATACGACGCCTTTTCTTTAGCTGCGTTGGTCTTACGACTCAAGCGCGTCATGTGCTTTTAGTACATGGAAGATTTCAGCGCGGATGCGTTGCAAGTCACGAATAACGTTACGGTCACTAACACCGTCAGGGCTGCATGTCACAACAAACGACGCATAGTGCTGAACGTCGCTCACGCCATCAATTTTAAGCAACTCATCGGCAACATCATCACCGTTAGGAATATCCATGAAACTCTTAGACGGTGTCTCGATAGCCACCTCACGGATAGCAAAGTCGCGGTCTGACAGTGCTTCGTCCACGGTAAGACCTTCCTCAAACTTGAACAGCTGAGACGAATGGTCACGGTAAACGATTTCATAGTCTGCACCGTTACGGCCACCAACCATAGAAACAAGCTTAATTGGAGAGTTGTCAGCATTTGGAGCTTTGCGGTGGTAATCCCACTCACCCGCTTTAACGAGAATAACCTCGTCGCCGTTTTTGTTCGTGATTGTTTCAATTTTCTTAGGGGCTTTCATGCCTTCGTACTTTGCTAGTACGGCGCTTGCGCGAGAAGGGGTCGTCATTAGTTTTCCTCAAAAGTGTCTCAATTAATCGAAAATCATTGTACAACAGTTATCGCAGTAATGAAATACGCGCTAAAAGGCTATCCGCTAACTTCTTAATTAAAGAAGCTACTGGATAAGCTTTTAGCTTATGCTTTCCGTTACGCTTGTACGAGCCTTTCCCTTTCTTCGCTTTTACAACTTGAGTACGGAAAACCTTACTGGTTACAAGGGCTGCCAAGGCGCAGTCATTAATAGTCCCACGGCCAGCATCGACCGACATTTTCTTACTTTTCGACATGTGTATTACTCCAATTTTTCGTTACATAATGCACCATTATACTCCATTGGTCGTTGCTGTCACAGGTGCATCGTTGTACAATGAGTTTAGCCGACGGGCTGGGACTCCTACCGTCATAAACTTAAACAATTGGGACTGAGATATGACCACAAGAATCGCACAGGTTCTAGCTGTCACCGAACAGTTAGAAGCTCATGATTTCTGCGAATCAGCAGAACTAAATGAACGCCGTTTTGACCTTCTAAAGCAAAGCTCAAAGCTTATTATCAAAGACGTAGAATTGACTGAGATTGATGACATCAGCGTCGGTCAAACTATCTACACAAAAGACGGTAAGCATCGTATTCACGCGTACATGGGTTCAATCGAAATCATGGACATCGAACACGGTATGAAAGCAGGTAAAACCTGTAAGAAAATCTCACTATCAGCGGTTCCTCGCAGCTATGAGCCTACATCAGAATACCTTCACAAGCTGGCGACAAGTGGTGAATACCGTTCATTAGAAGACTTCGTAAACCACATTGAAACAAGCAGCGTCGAGACCGAGAGCGGCCGCGTTGATATTCATGTCTACGAGCAGAAGTCTAAAGAAGTCTTTAACCCATTTAACGCAGCAAAACTAAAGCGTCTTGTTAAGCTTCCTAAGCGTTGGAATGCAGATGCAATGATGAAGGCTATTGCTAACGGCCAGTTCTCTGTTCTAAAGCAAGATTACTACATGGGCTACGACGAGCCGACGAACGATCCGAACAAGACGGACATGCGCCTTGACCCGATGGAAGAAATCAAAGGGTTTGCAGAGAAGCGCCTGAAAGTCGACTACACCAAAGAGCTTGATGATGGCCGTGTTGTGATCAACTACGGCGCGCACTCAAACGATTCACGTAGCATGGTGTTTAACATGGCTGGTGGCCGTTAATCCATTTTTTCAAAATTATAAGAGGGGCTAACCCTCTTTTCCATTTTAAGGGTATTGCAATGACACGTATTAATAATGCTTTAGAAGCACTAGACACAGTAATGACAGACGATTTCTGCGAATCAGCAGAGCTTTACGAGCGTCGATTCAATCTACTGAAAGAGAACCTACCGCACAGCATGAAGTTCGAAAACTGGACTAAGCCAACGGATTTCATCAACCAAACATCGGGCTATGACTACTTCACAAAAGACGAGAAGTTCAGCATTAAAATTTACCGTGGTTCAGGTATGCAGATCAGCATCACTGAAATTAAAAACGCAATGCGCGTAGGCAAGACGTGCAAGACCGTGACGCTTGACTCATGGCAAGGTGGTGCAGCAGCTATCCATAATTTCTTGGTGGCCATCGAAGAAGAGCATGGCACCATTGAGAAGTTCATGGACGCAACAACAGAGCGTGCTGACGTTGACCAAGTAACTATTACAGTAGTTGAAGACAAGGCGAAAAGTACATTTAGCCCATTTGCAGCTGCTAAGTTAAAGCGCCTTACAAAGCTTCCTAATAAGTGGACGTTAGACGCGTTAGCTAAGGTCATCGCTAATGGCCAGTTCTCGGTTCTAAAGCAGAACTTCTACATGGGCTACGACGAGCCGACAGACCGTGAAGACCTTCGAAATGCGCGTCTTAGCCCGCTAGGCGAGCTTAAAGACATCGTGAATAAAGATGTTGAAGTTAGCCGCTATCACGAAGAAATCGAAGACTCGCATGAAGTTCGTGTACGTTACCGTGCACACTCAAACGACTCACGCACGTGTATCGTTAACCTACAAAATTAAGACCAAGTAACCGTATAGGGCTGCAAATAAGGCAGCCCTAATCTTTCCTTTTGAGCGTGAGAATACAATGACCGTAATTGCTACCCTACTAGAGAGCACAGAAGACTTCATCACGGGCTTGGACTTTGATGAAAGCGCAGAGCTTAACGAACGTCGCCTCGCTTTAATGAAGAGCAAAACAAACATCCACATTGAAGACTTCAAGCGTGTTGAAGACCTACTTAAATTCAAAAATTACAACTTTAATGTCTACAGTGCTGATGGTAAGTACATGGTGAAGTGGGATCCATGGGGTCTCGCAATCACAGACATTACAGATGCAATGCAGGCAGGTAAATCGGTTAAGTACGTTGAGCTTGACCAAAACGGCTACGAGAGCCTTGACTCTATTATCATCTATTTGGGTCGTATGGCCGAGGAACATGGAACTATTGAAGCGTTCATGAACTCGCTTACGGATGACGCGCGTATTGACGATTTTGACCTTGCTGTACGCATCCAAAAAGGTAAGAACATCTTCAACCCTGTCACTGCTTCAAAGCTAAAGCGCGTGGCGCGGCTCCCTAACCGTTGGAGCGTCGATATACTTGCTCGCGTGATTGCAAACGGCCAATTTAAGTCACTGGCGACAGGCAATCAAAAGCGCGTTACCGACTTCTTAGCAGAGGTACAGGGTCTTGTGCAAGGTGATGGCTCTATCATCATGGCAGACAACAAAGACACCACACGCGCGATGGTTGAGTACTATAACCAGCACAATAGACGCCGTATCTGTGAAGTAAACCTAGGGCTAGGTTAGGGGTAGTCATGACAGCATTTAATGAATTACACGAATGCCACGCGCGCTATGAAGCCATGGCACACAGAAGCCTAGATGAGCGCTTCGACCTACTAAAACAGCCAACGGCACTACGTTTCGAGAAATTCGAGACCTTAACTGACCTTATGGCACTTAAAGACTACGACGACGGTGTCGACATCTACTCCGAAGATGGTAATTACCGCGTAAACTGGCATTCAGAATCACTCTATGTGACAGAGCTGTACGATGACCCTGACGCTGATAAGAGGCTACGGGACATCTTAGTGGAGTATGAGGGTGACGACATGGCAGCGGCTATCGCTGACCTCGATGCAGAATTTGGAACACTCGATGACTTTATTGAACGCGTGAAAGACGAGAACTTTGATGACTTTGAAATCAGAGTCTACGAGGTCGAGGCATCAAAAACGTTCAGCCCTATGGCCATGGCCAATCTACCACGATTAACAAAGATCCCGACTACTTGGAGCCATCGAGACGTCATGCGCATACTTGCCAATGGCCAGTTCAGCTACTTTGCAAATCTCAGAAAGGATCGTATCTCCGATGTGTTAAGTGAGTTAGAGAGCCTGTTTGAAAAAGGCCGTTTTATCGACCGCATGAAGTTTGAGGCGTCTAGCCGCACAGCGGGATTATTACGCTACACCACACGCCGCCTGCAAGTAGACCTCGGCCTAAGATAACAGAAGGAACAAATCAATGAGTGCATTTAAGAGACTTCATGAATGTCAGGGTAATTATGACGCGTTAACAGAAGCACGTCGCGACCCGATGAAGAGCACAACAATTCTAATCAAGCCCTATACTAAGCTTAGCGAAGTGGCTGAGCTTAAAAATGGTGAGCGAACCGCGACGGAAGATGTTTACACGGCCGACGGTAAATTCCTACTTGAGTGGGATTTTATGTACGATGAGGTCACGATTACAGCGCTTGATGGCGCTATGGAAAAAGGGAAAAAACTAGACCGTGTCACACTTGAAAACGTCAACGGTCGTAATGAAGAAGCGGTCTTTGATTACCTCAAAGAAAACGATAGCAAATACCCAAGTATTGAAGCCTTTATGAAGGCCATGACTAGAGAGGGGAACGGTGTTGAAACAGTGGGCGAAGTCGACATTGTGGTTCGTACGGTACGTGCCGCCAATGTATTTAGCCCGCATGTAGCGGCGGAACTACCACGGCTTCGTAAATTGCCGTCAGTGAACGATATGTCGGTAAAAGAATTGCGTAACATTTTGGTGAATGGCCAGTATAGTCATTTGTCAGCGAAGGATAACCGTGCACGTATTACAGATGTGTTGAACGAGGTAGCCCACCTCTTGGGCGGTAACCCTACGATCATAAGCTATGACCGACGCAGCGCAACCGAAGCCACGATAGTTTACGGTATCAGTACGGGCGACCACCGTACGTGCGAAGTAAATCTAGCGCTTGGTTAATCCATTAAAAAGCCCGCGTAATGCGGGCTTTTTGCTACTGACTGAATAGCAAAGTATTCAGCTCGAAGAAGTAGCGTTCCTCACCTACAAGACTCGTGTCACACTCATCCTCGGCGATAAACTCGAACGATTCGACCTCATTAGGCTTAAATAAACCTTTCATGGCCTTTTCGCGCAGCTTCATTACAGCATCGAACTCAGCGTTGAGTTCATTAAGTAACGACCCTTTATAAGGCAGGCTGCCAATGATATATGCTTTTTCGGCCTTACCCATGATGTGCCAGTCGAAGCCCACGGGAGAGAACGGCAGGTCATTAACCGTAAAGCTTCCATTGTCCAAGAGGTATCGTGTCTTAACATACACGTTCTTGATAGGCTTATCGTCTTCTAATCCTAGCTCAGGTCGCGTCGTAAATACGTTGCCTAAGTCATCCACCCAAATTACCGTGCGGTTGCCATGAAACTTATGGAGGGCAGACTCGTGCTCACGCACAATAGAAGCCTTTCTCATAGATATGGGGTACTCGTAAGACTTACCTATACCAATACATGACATCATCTTTTGGTTAACGACGTTATCACTGCCCTCAAGGTACACGTACTTTACGAGGTGCCAATCACCATCGTAGGCACCACCGTGTGTCTTAATGAAGTTACCAGCAACCACCTTGGCTTCATTACTGCTAAACAAGCCGACCAACGAGGCACGGCTAATAATCTTATCTGCACGTGATGCAGCATTATCATCGGTTGTTTCTATCTCAGCACTCATACGAGTTCACCTGTCTCAATTAATCACCAATGAAGTCTAACGCCATCAAGGTTCGATGACAATACAGCCAATACTTTGTACAATACTATCTAATTGAGACTTGCTGGCCTGACGCTGGCCAAACAGGACAGATACGAGGTGATGTTGTGAGCACCACAGCGCTACAAGACGAATGGCTTTCCGTGAAGATTGGCTATGAAACCTATGCGATTAATGCCAGCTATATTCGTGAATTGATTCGACGACAAGCAGTGCAAGCCGACAACTTAACGTCGGACGGAACCGAAGGCTTAACGCTTCACAGGGGTCAGGCACTTTGCGTTGTAAACGGTGTACTTAGGCTTGGGCTAGACTACCCGAAAGACCTTGCGACAACACAGGGCTACTTTATTGTGTTTGACTTGGCCGACCAATCCTACGCGCTTGCTGTAACTGAATTTATTGATGTTTTACATCTTGACCGCACAATGATTGAGCCTTACGAATGGTCAAAGAACCCTGCCGTGAGTGGTGTCGTACGACATCAGGAACATGGCCTAATGATAGTGCTCGACCCCGTAAAGCTATTAGATGAGTGAGACTAAATAATGCTAACAATGTTTGCACCTGTAGAGCCAAACAGACGCCCTGCTTACGTACGCATATTTGACCCGTACGAAACAGCCATTAGAAAAGACCAAGAAGTGTGGTTCTCATTCTTAGACCACACACAAGACAGTCGTTTCAGTGCAGGTGGTCTTTGGTTGCACAGGCAGATCGACTATTGGACGTATGACTATCAGCGTACTTACTACGACATGCACTTCATTGACCAAAAGGAACTTGAGAAAGACTTTTCAGAAAAGTTCCGTTGTACATTTGAGGTGACGCGCCTACCTGAGTTCGGCACACTGCGGGTTGTTGAGTTTATGCCCATGTACGACAAGCTGGTGTACATACCTGCTATTGGTTATGAAGGTCAAGACTCGTTTACTGTTAGACCTGTAGTGCCCCGCCGAGGCTTCACGGGTCACCCCTTCACTTTCAAGATATTTGTGGGTAACGAAAATACGTAACTGTGAGACTGAGGCTGAGACCTATAAACCAAACTTTGGAGATTATTCCTTATGTTGTACAACGCTATTGAAGGCGCTGTTGCAGGTTGGAGCCGTAATAGCCTACCTGTACTCATTAAGCTATTTGGTGTCCCAGTCACAGTGATACGTCAGGTGGCCATCGAAGACACCGACGATGATAGTACCGTAGTCGAACCTGCGCCAGTCCCAGAACCAACCCCTGAGCCTGTAGTAGAGCCTGAACCAGTAGAAGAAGAGGAAGAATACGTACCACCTGCACCGACGGCACCAGCGGGCTTTATGGGTGGCCTCTACGGGGGTGCTATCTCGTTGAGTAACCCACAACCTGAGCCAGAACCTGAGCCAGAACCTGAGCCAGAGCCTGAGCCAGTCCAAGAGGTCACTGTCCAAGAAGCCGTCGAAGAAGTTTATGGCTCAATGGCGGGCGATATTACGATACAGGACGAAAATCCTAAGTACCGTGAGGAAACCTTCGAAACGGTGATCATTCCACCACGTCGAGATTGGGTCACGGCGGGTACACGAAACATCGGTGGTTTTGAGGCCGTAGAAGTGTTTGCCAATAATGACCTGCTACCAGATGACAAGATCACATTTAAGCGCTCAGACGGTGCCCTGTTCCATTACCGTGTTCTACATGAGAAGACACTGGGCATTACAGAAGAGCTGTTAACTAAAACGTACTTAACGCCGATTGAAGGAGAAGACAGTCATGGCCGCCGATAAGATAGACGTTTACTCAACGCCCTCTATGGTTGTTTGGCAACTGCTACAAGAATTGGGTCAGCACTTACCTAATGCAACGGCTTTATTCCAGCCGAACCTGAGCTACCGTGACGGGCTTGAGGCGCTGCGTGCACAGAATGATAAAAAGCAGGTTTTCGATACAACAGCCCTGCCCTTACTTCTTTTCAACCGCAGTACACTGCGAAGTAATGAGGTCTTTGGTAAGCGATCACGTCAAAAAATCATCCATCCTAAAGATGATAGCGGCACGGATCACACTCAGCTAAAGGTACTCATGGGTGAGTTTGATTTCCGCTTCTTGTACGTGACAACACAGATGGAAGAGCTAGAACGGTTTGAAATGCTCTATTCAACCAGTTCGGCCGTGAAGAACGAGAAACGCTTCAAACTGCACATACCTGCACTCGACGATTACCTTGAGTACAAGGTTGAGTGGGAGTCGCTAGAGGACTTTCAGCTTTCTATTGACGAGGGCTACTACAAGACAATCGGTGCCCAAGCCAAAGTCAGGGGTGCCTTTATCGTTTCAACGGGTGAAAGTCTTGCTCGCATAAAAAACATCTTCACGGGTGGTGCTGTGCAAATTCACATAAAAGAGCCTGCCTAACACTGGATTAGGTGACCCCGACTACATTCATTGTACAAGGGTCACCTTGTTTATTTTCAATTAGTTTAAAATACGAGCTAGCAACACGCTTAAAATTTGTTGTACAATTGTTTGGAACTGGTAGCACATCTTTGTACTATTAGTTTACTGGTTGCACCCTCTGCAATCAGCCGAGACCTGAGCTATGTGAGTTGAGTAAGCAGCTATCACGCTGCGTCGTCGCGTCCAAGGCGACTTATTTTACTTTATATTTGGAGCATAGCATTATGGCTAAAAAATCAGCTACACCTCAGTTGGTGACGCTAGCGTCCACCCTTGATCACCCAGTAACTATTTCGTACGACGGCGAAGCTTTAATGCTTGCACCTCGCGGTAAGGTTAAAAACATTGAGCCTTCAAAGCTTGGTGCCCTTCCTAAAGGCGTTCGCGCGAAATAAATATCGTTGTACAACGATTTTACTTATCTGACTTAATCAAAGTGGAGACTAACTGATGTCATCAGCACAAGTTATCTTGAAAGAAGTGAATCTTTCACAGCGCGTGGGCGGTAGTGAAGGTATTTACGCATGCGTATTAATCCCTCGTGCAGAGCGCGGTTCAGTGGAAGCGCAGCTTAACACCAACGAGAACATGTTCTTATCTCGTTACACAATCGACAACAAAATCAAAATTGGTTTTGATAACGCATACTTCTCAGCGCTTACGTACCTTGGCGGTGCCGATAAGCTATGGGTTAAGCGTGTCCTAGCAGACGACGCAAAGTTCGCCGCAGCAGCTATCGGTCAGCTTGGTAAAGAAGCAGCAACAGCTGCGATTGCCGACGGTTTCGATGACCTAGCGTCAGTTGAAGCAGACGACGATGAAGCGTTCATCGTTACAGCCGTAGACCAAGGTGATTGGGCTAATCGCGTGAACATCCAAGTTCATAACTATCGTCAAGTTGAAGCTGTGAGCTTTAACGAAGTCGACGACGGCAGTGGCGTAATGATCCCAGATGGCAGCCTAAGTGCGACTCAAGAGTTCAGCACAGGCAGTGTCGTACGTTTCAGTGTGATCAAAGAAGATGGCACCATTGGCGCACTACCTACGGGTATTAAAGCCGATACAGCCTATTGGGTTACTCGTGACGTCGACGGCAAGCTGTGGCTATCTGAGTCGGAAGACAAAATGAAAGACGGTGAGTTCTTGGCGCTGACTGACCAAGGCGACGGCAAGATCATGATGGGTCTATACCGTCAGGTTGCGAAGACGCCGAACACGTTTGAAGTTCAAGTGTACTTGGACAACGAGCGCGACCCTCGCGAGACTTTCACGTGTTCATTAGATGAAGGTGCTGTTGACGGCTTCAACCGTAACATCTTTATCGAGAACCAGCTTGAACAATCGGAATACATTCGTGCGTTCGTTAACCCGTTCTATTCGGGTGCGCCAGCCGACGTATTCGAAGGCCAGTTCCTAGCAGGCGGTGACTTAGGTGGTGCCGTAATGGCAGGCCACATGCAAGCTGCACTGAAAGAGCTGGAAAACGAAGACAGCTTCCCGATCACAATCCTGATGGATGGCGGCTACACGCTACCGTCGTACCAGAAAGCGCTTTTAGCGTTAGCTGAGAAACGTAAGGACTGTTTTGCGATGCTATCGACGCCTTACAGCGCCGAGTCTTCAAGCTCGTACCTTAACGAGATCAAGGACTACCGCAACCTTGTTCTTAACGCGAACAGCTCGTACGGCGCTATCTATAGCCCTCACTGTAAGATCTACGACAAGTTCAACAATCGTAGTGTGTTTGTCTCACCAGAAGCGTACGCCGCTTTAGCACTGAGCAAGACTGCGATGAACTCAGAAGTATGGTACCCAGCCGCTGGTCTAAACCGTGGTGTTATCAAGGTACTTGATGCACGTCGTCGCTTCGATAAGGGTGAAATGGACTTACTGTACGATGCGGGTATCAACCCTATTCGTTTCGCGGCTGGTAAGGGTGTTCTTATCTGGGGTCAGAAGACTCTTGCATCGGTGCCAAGCGCGTTAGACCGCATCAACGTTCGTATGATGTTGATCACTATCGAGCCTGCAATCCGTGATGCCCTAGAAGGCTTCCTATTCGACTTGAACGACGAGTCAACGCGTTCTATCGCGTCAATGATGGTTACGTCGTACATGAACAACATCAAGGCGCGCCGTGGTGTTTCTGACTTTAAGGTTGTTTGTGACGAGACGAACAACTCTGCGACAGACATCGACGCAGGTCGTATGAACTTGTGGTTATTCGTTAAGCCGACGCGTTCGGTTGAGTACATCCCGTTCACGACAGCGATCTTGCCGACGGGTCTTGATTTCGGCCTAGCTGAACAACTACTGGGTGGCGCGTAAGCGCTCCCCTTTAAGTAGTTCTCGTACTTAATTTTTGATAGGAGAATCCTGAAATGGCAGGTCTAAATATTGAAGACATCCGTAAGTTAGATGACTTTGCAGTCTTGTACAAGTGGGACGTACAGTTCGCTGCGCCGTCGGGTGTAGAGTTCCCGTCGTCAGAAGACATCAACGTACGCTGTTTGTCGAGTGCACTACCAACGTCGGCAGTACAAAGTATCGACATTCAAATTCGTGGTCACCACATCAAGCAAGCTGGTATCAGTGACGACGAGCACACAATCACACTAACCATGGCCGAAACGGTTGATAACGTAGTTCACACTATGTTGCACAACTGGCGTGAAGCTATCTGGGAGTCAGGTGTAGGTCGTCAGGTTAAACGTTCGGAGTACCAAACGGACTTCTTACTACAGCGCCTTAACCAACAAGACGAAGTAATCTGGCACTACAAGGTTATCGGTGCGTACCTAGAGGGTATCGACTGGGGTGGTGAACTTGGCGGTGACACGTCAGACATCATGCGCCCAGTAATGACGCTTAGTTACGACTACTTCACCATGGGTGCAGGCGCAGGCGGTTAATCCCGTCTGAGCAATCAAATCTACAGGGGAGTGCCGAGAGGTACGCCCCTTTTTGGGTAGTAGAGTTTAACTTTTAATGGGCATGTTTCATGGCACAGCTAACAGATGTACTAACCATCGAGCAAATGCGTAGCGTCGATTTCGCGCAAGACCATTTGTGGGACGCGCGCCTAATGGACAGCAATAAGAACCCGATTGGCCAGTTTACGAACTGGTTCCCCGCAACGTCAGTAGTGGAGAACTTAGCAACCATCAACAACCACGAGTTTGAAGGCTTTTTGTCATCATACTCAGTGCCGTTGAATAGCAGCGAGTTCACAATTGATTTATCGTTTTACGACGACATTGAGCATTCTATTACGTACTGGCTAACAGACTGGATTAACAACGGCATACTGAATGGCGGCCGTTGCATATCGACAGCACAATCAGCACGACGACTTTTGCAAATACGTAAGTTCAATGCACAGCACGAGCTACTGTCCGATACAATTTATTGGGTTATACCAGAGGGGAATCTGGACTTTGAGGGGCACAGCGAGGCAGGTAGCCACGAATACAGCATGTCATTCAAAGTACTTGGGATTCAATTCAGTAAAGGCCATTAAGAGTTAACGAAAAATCGTTGTACAATTAAATGAGATTAAGATTTACGCTGACGGGCACTTAATTGTACAATTTATGTAATAGAGACTGTCGGCCATTCGGGCTGGCACCAGTGAGTTGCTTTGGAGATTATTGAAATGGCACAACAACGTTTTACAGTGAATACTAAGCACGGTAGCTTCGGTACAGACGCAGAAAATTCAAACTTTGTACTACTTTACCGTAACCGCATCCCTTCTGCGAAAGTACAGCCTGCATGGGTTCGTTCTAAAACCTCAGCAGAGCAGCAAGAAAAGCGAATGAAGAGCCTAGGCTTCCAAACATTAGGTATCTTCGAAACAACTGAGCACGTTTTAAAAACAATCCCTCGTAAGCGCGAAGAGGCTGTAAAGCCTGTTGATGCTATTGATGGTGATGAGTAATCCAAAGCTATAACTAACTGAGAGTGAGTCCTATGTCTATTGACAACACTTCGACGCACGATACTGCGTCAACGGAAAACAAAAACTTACCTTCGACGTCTGTTAAGTTAACGACGCTACCGTCGATGGGTAAGGCGTACCCTGATGGCGTTGAAATCCATTACAAGCCATACACATTCGGTGAAGTGAAAAGTTTTTCACAGTCGCAAGGCAAGATGACGATGGCTAAGCGCATCGACCAGATCCTTAGCGGTGTGGAAATCACGGGCATGTCAAAAGAGGATCTTACCTTCTTTGACTTTGTGTATATCTCACTACTACGCCGCCTAACGACTATGAACGCGATTGAGTTCACGCTGTCAGTAGGTTGCCCTAACTGTGGCGCGCCAGTTAAGCACCAATTCAGTTGGGAAGGCTTGGTCTTCGATGATATGCCAGCTCCGAAGCTTCCTGTTGTTGTGGATATTTGTGGTCATCAAGACGTGAAATTTATGCCTCTGACAGTTGGTCAGTACAAGGAGCTTGCACGCTTAGGTATCGCAGAAGATGAAGTCGCTATTGCAGCAATGACATCGTCTCTTGATTTTAAAGCAGCACGTGAATTGTTCTACGACGCACTTGGTGATGATGCTGCCCTACTGGGTGAAATCGACAAATTATTATTCCACGACTTGAAGCCTGCCAAGGCGACTTGTAAGGCGTGTGAGACACAATTTTTAGCTGCGCTGGATGACGAGGCCAGCCTTATTACACCCTTTCGCAAATCTGAGTCAGCTACTGGAAGTCGAGTTCGGTTTGGCGATTAAGGGAGTCATGTCGCCAGCCGAGTTAGCTGGCTTTGATTACGGTACAGCTATTCTCTTGCAGCAACGCTTGGCGAAATATTTAGATTCGGGTCAATAACGGCTCGGATCTATTTTTCTTTAAAACGAGGAATAGACTATGCCACTTGGCTTTACTAAAACAGCTGACCGCTTATCTGACTACGGTAAGGTCAGAGACCACCTAGAGCCGTCATCAACTCTTCCAAGTTCAGACACGCTGGCGTCTACCCTAGAAGCTCAGCTGGCTGCTTTGGCTCAACCTACAGCGGCTACCAATAATACGACTAATATGGCAAGTGATAGCATTGCAGATGACTTAGCCGAGTTAGTTGCACAGTTGCGCGCAATGTCGTTTGCACGTAACGATGTTGGTGACGTTGCTGATAATGCTTTTAATCAAACACCTGCTCTTACTAAGCTAGCCGATGGCCTCTCACTAACAAAAGAGGAAATGGCTGATAGCGCTAATGCCTTAAATACACTAGCTGGCCAGCTGTCCGACATACAGGCAGCTAAACCGATCACGGTTGGTGACTTAACTGACGGTTATCTTCAAGCTATTGAAAATGCCACCAGCACAAAGCAACAAGCAGTCCTGTTAAAGCAACTTGCATCACTGGGTGACCATACGGCCGCCGATGCTGATGATATGGCGGTTATTCGTAAGCTCGCCGAGCAAGAAGCCCGTATCAATGTTCACCAGACAAAACAGCTAGGTAACATCGTAGAGCTTTTACGCAGTTCAGCCTCAGAGAATGGTACGCTAAGCCGAGGTGTTCACGAGGTTCTATCAGTCAATCAAGACCAGCTAACACATAACCGTTTAGTACACGATGAGCAGAACAAGCAGCGTGACTTTGATCTGCGTGAGGCTGAAAAAGAAAAGTCAAAAGAAGACCGCGAAAAGAAAGCTAAGGAAAACGAAGAGAAGAAGGCAAATTCTAAACAAAAACGGAACTCTAAGGGGCAGTTCGGTAAAGACGACCCAGAAAAAGGTGGTACAAGCTTCCTAACTAAGATCATGACAGGCGACATTGCTGGTCTTCGTGAAGAAGCGCTAGGTGCTGTCCTAGGTACCGTCGGATTTGAAGGTGCTGCCGCAGAGGTCTCAAGTTTTATAGAAGAGCGCGGTGAGCGCCGTGCAGAAAAGCAGGAAGAAGCCGCACGGCTAGGCACGTCGAATAAGGCGTCGTCTAAAGATGGCAAGGGGGATCAGCGCCCTGATGCCGACTTCGAGGATGAGCCTAACGAAAAAGAAAAGGGGATGCTTCGCGATTTTGGTTCACGCGCATTTTCTCATATCCGCAGTGAGGTGGTTTCTGCCGCACTAGGGTCAATTGGCTTTGAAGGTGCAGCCGAAGAGGTCGACAAGTACCTTGAAGATAAAAAGCAGCGCCATGCTGAGCAGAAAGAAGAGAAACAGGAAGTACTGGCCTTACCTGCTCCAAAGCGCGCACCATTAAAAGACCGACTTCTAGGCGCTTTCAAGCAAAACAGCGCTGATGTCGAGACCGAAGTCCCACGATTGCCAAGTGCAGGAAGTAAGGTAACTTCCACAGCGCATATTGATGGCTTGAATGCAGGGCAATCGAAAACAACAGAATTAGACTTGTTTGCGCCGAAAGACCGTACGCAAGAAAAGACGCTAGACGCTCTAGAGACCATAGCAGTCAATTCTGCAAAGTCGGCACAGGATGCTGCAAACGCTGCGAAAAGCGTAACGAACAACAGCAACGTAACGAATATCACGAACACTGATAACCGTCGTTCGGTGTCGGGTTCTAAAAGTATTGCTAACTACAACAATACAGGAAGTACTCTGGCGCTGCCTGATCAGCCACGTACGTCTCGTAGAAATACTTCGCCCGTACTAGCATTACCTGCCCCCGCAGAAACGCGTAGAACGAGCATCGGTAGTCAGCGTAAGGTAAAAGGTCAGCTAAGCTCAACGACGGCATCAATTGCAGTCGGTAAGACAGACCGTAAAAACGACTTGATGGCACACCCTACGCCACAGCAAAGTAAGAAACAGCAGCGCCAAGCAAAGCGTGATGGAAACTCAGCCGTCTCAAAGAAAGCTGAAACGCTATCACCTATGATGCAGGTGGCTACAAACCCTTTAGCTGGTAAAGATGGCGAGGCGCTAGTTGGCTCAACCTTGAAGCTCAACAAAGAGGAAATGGATGTCATCGATCAGGAAATGATTCTGATCAAAGATATGCGTAAGACTTTGAAGCGTGTAGAGGGCGCACTCCCCGATGAAAGCCTTCTTGGAGGCTTGCTCGGTGGCGGCGGTGGTATCGGTGACCTACTTGGTGCGGGTGACCTGTTTGATGACTTCCTAGGTGGTCGAAAGAACAGACGACGTGACCGTGTAGGCAATCAAGACATAGAAAGCGGTCGCCGTGGACGCCGTGGAGGTACACGTGGGGGTCGCGTACGCAGTGCCCTTGGTAATATGGCTTCGACAGCGAAGGCTGCGATTAGTGGTGCAGCTACAGGCATGGTTAACCTAGCGACAGGCGGTGAAGGCGGTGGTCTGCTTGACATGGCGGGTGACTTCCTTGACTTTGGTGGGTCAGATAGAGACCGTAGCCGAGGGTCTGGCCGACGTAAAGGTGGCCTAGGATCTCGAATAGGCGGTGCTGTTAGCGGTGCCTTTTCGAAAGGGAAAGGTTTCCTAGGTAATATCGCGTCTAAAGGCGCTGGGTTACTGGGAGGTGCTGGCGGCGTAGGCGGTGCCCTTTCGAAAGGTAAAGGCTTCCTAGGTAATATTGCGTCTAAAGGCGCTGGGCTACTGGGAGGTGCTGGCGGCTTATTAGGTGGTGTAGGTGGTGGCATTGCTAGTGTCGCAGGTGGCGCGAGTGGTTTACTAAAAGGCGCTGGTAGTCTAGCGAAAGGCGTGCTTGGTAAGGTTCCATTACTAGCCCCACTGATGGCGGCTTACGATGGTTTCAATGGATGGAACAATGCGGGCAGCAACTTCGGATTAGAAGAAGGTCAAGAGGCCACAACAGGTCAGAAAATGTCGTCGGCATTAGGTGGCATCGTATCTGGGCTTTCTTTTGGTTTGTTAGATGAAGGCTCAGTCTCTCGCGGAATACACTCGGCGGGCAGTATGCTTGGTGATGTCGGTAATTCGCTCATGAACCGTATGACCTTTGGTCTATGGGGTGGCGACGACGATGAGGAAGAGGCTAAGAGTGCCGCTGCCAAGATTGCAGGCACTAGCAGTGATGCACTAGCGCCAAATGCTGACGAGTTAGTAGACGATGCCTTGCCAAGCTTAGCAACATCAGGTGCACTGGCGGGTACTGCGGCAATGACAGGTCTTAGTCTTGCGAAAGACGATAGTAAGGAACTTGACCTATTTAAGCCACGAGACCGTGTTAATAAACAAACAGGTTCATCTAGTGCGATTGCGAGCCAAGCTGCGAAAAGCTTGGCGACGAGCGTTGGCAAAAGCTCAAACAATGAGTCTAGTTCATTATTAAGCAAAGCATCGAGTATCGCATCAACCGCAGCGTCGTATACACCCTTGGGGTTAGCCGCATCAGGAGTCTCAAGTCTATTGGGCTTAGGGAGTGCTAGCGATGACGATGAAAAGCCGTCATTACTTAGCAGAATGTCTGACGCAGCAAGTACTGCTATGTCGTATACACCTATTGGTATGGCAGCGACAGGCGCTTCTAGTCTATTCAGTAGCGATGCGTCGGGGTCAGTGCCTTTAAGTGCCAAGGAAGAAAAGACGCCATCAATGTTTGACCGCTTAAAAGATGCGGCAAGCACCGCTGTGTCGTACACACCGATGGGCTTAGCTTACAAAGGCGTTAGTAGCCTTGTAAGCGACGGCAGCACGGGAGCGGCTGCAACACCGTCAGGCAAAGCAAGCGAACCATCATCAATGTTCGACCGCTTAAAAGACGCGGCAAGCACCGCTGTGTCTTACACACCGATGGGCTTAGCTTACAAAGGCGTTAGCAGCCTAGTAAGCGACGGTAATACGGGAGCAGCTGCAACACCGTCAGGCAAAGTCAGCGAGTCACCATCCATGTTTGACCGCTTAAAAGATGCGGCAAGCACAGCGGTGTCTTACACGCCGATGGGCTTAGCTTACAAAGGCGTTAGCAGTCTTGTTAGCGATGGCAACACAGGGTCTATTAACCTACATGGTAAGACAGCTGACTCCCCTTCACTGCTAAGCCGTGTAGGTGGTGCGATTGGTACGGCAGCGTCTTATACGCCAATGGGTCTGGCATATAATGCGTGGTCGAGCATGTTCGGCTCAGAGAGCAAACCAAGCTCATCAAGTATCGCATCAAAAGATGGCACGTTCTTTAACCCATCGTTAGCCGAAGGCGGTAGTGCCGACCAGCTATTTATGGGTGATGGTTACACTGCAAAAGGCGGCTTGTCTTCGGCAGCAACTATCGTTGGGCGAGCGCCTGACTTGTCGAATAGAAGTACAGGTGATAGTCAACTAGATGCACATCTTCAAAACGCACGGAATGTGATAAATAAAACGTTTGGCTTGAGTAATGATGGGTCAAGTGTGTCGAAGGTGTCTAACCTTGCGAGTTATAGCAACCTTACTAACATCGGTGGGTCAACATCGTCCAAGAGCAATGTTTCAAGCCGTGCGTTTAGTACAGGTGCGATAGGCTCACTGCTTAGCCAAGGTAATACCGCAATGGGCGGGACACTTGCAGGAGCAGCCACAGTTGCTACGGCAGGTGGCCAGCTTAATGCCCACGTTGAAATGCCACCAACACTGCGCGATGAGAAATTGATGAATGACACGCTTATGTCGCCAACTGTACAAGCACAGCTATCGGGTGCAGCTACAGGTGGACAAGGTAAGCGACCTGATCGTAATAACCCGAATGTGGTGTCGGCGTCAAGGCCAAAAGCCCAGCGCCGCACAACAGTAAGTTCGCCACGTCCATCTAGTTCGGGGCATGCTGGTTCGTTCAATGTGGACGACACGGGTATTGCAATCATGAACTCAATTCTTTTTGATTAGGAATACCTATGGCTACAGAAAATGCAGTAATGGATATAGAGGCACTAGCGTCAGGTCAGTTTGAACACGCAAAGGTCTCTATCGTAATACCTCAAACAGCCCTGCCCGCTGGTCAAACAGGAACCATCACGGGCTTTACAATAGAGAACTTCTCTATTCAAGGATCAGCCTCTTGGGAAGGTAAGGCAATTGGTGAGAACAGCATGCTTGATGGCGTTGCGAACACACTAGGCATGGCAGGTAACTCAGTGGGTCTTACTAACGTTGGTCAGGTATCAACGACGTCGCGAGCTTCAACGGTGAGGCGCTGGACGTCGAGCGAACCTGCACAGTTCCCTATAAACTTTGTGTTGGTCGCCTATAAAGACGATATTGACGTTCGACGTGATGTTAGTAAGCTGCTACGCTGCGTGTACCCACTAGGGAATGCTGGCGAGGGTTTTGGCGTCGGCGTAGGTATGCGAGCACCGATGGGTTACATTGCGAAGGCGGGTGAAGACGATACAGCTGAGAACACGGCTACTCTCAAAATTGGGCGCTGGTTCCGCGCAGACGGCTTACTTATTGAAGACGTCGTGGCCGAGTTCAGTAAAGAGGTCACACCACAAGGAAACCCTTTATATGCCAACGTAACAGCGACGTTCATCCCATACCGAATGCTATACGCCGATGATGTTACAAACCTTTTCTACGGTGAAGGCTAAAGAATGAAAAAGGGAAGCAGAGCTTCCCTTTTCTTTGTCAGGATGTAAAGTAAGGATTACTCTTGTAAGCTCGTCCACGTGGTACCCAGCCCATGCAGTCGATGCTGTACCACTGGCAACTTCGCTTTGTCCCAAGCAGACCAAATGAGATTTTAGGCGAGAACATCACATGAAAATATAACCGCAGTCGCCAAAAGCGCTTACCCTTAAACTCATCGGCGACGATTGGCTCCGAGGGGTGGAGCGTTTGTGCTTTCGTAATGTGGTAAACATACGTGAATCCAATAGAAAGATGGATGTACAACAACGTCAGGGGGATAAGCAGTACAGCGCCGATTAAAGCATATACGACGACAACCCCCGTCCAGTAATAGAGTGCGTCTAGCATGAAGTTTCTCCAAAGTAACCGAATACAGCTGTGCTCTAGGTATATTCGTGTGCAGGTCTCAGTACCACGGATTATACAGAGTGTAATTACACTGTAAACGATTAAGTCCTGACCAATCACAAGAAACAAGTTGTACAACGATTGAATTATAGTGTTGACCAGTTGTACAACGATACGGTAAACTAAGTCTACTCAATGGTGCTAACCATTGTGCTTATTAGCTGGGGATGTAGTTCAGTTGGTTAGAATACTTGCCTGTCACGCAAGAGGTCGTGGGTTCGAGTCCCATCATCCTCGCCACTATAAGCATAAAAAGATTAAAAGGACTGGCTTAGTCTTTTAGAAGCTAGGCTAGTGAGCTTCTAAAATAACCAAGACTGAGACAAAGATGAGCCGAGCTGGACAATTAATCACACGTCATGACGAATCCCTTGTAGCTTCAAACGAAGCAGCACTTCTTAAAATCGAAGTATCTACCGAAGGTAACCACACCTACTACCAGACATCAGTGCGTCAGACCCAATACACTATTCACCAAAATAAACAGGGTGACTGGGAAGTTTGGTCTAAGCGTAAGAACATGGCTACCATGGGTCAGATCCGATTCTTCGACAGTCTAGAAGACCTCGAAAAAGCAGTTAAGAGCCTACGTGGCATTGAAGCTCAAATCGCAGACCTACAGGATGGCTTAGACGAAGCCGCCGATGAAAAGCAGTCGGGTGATGCTATTGATGTTGTAGAATCTCGTGTTGATGTTGCGGAAGGCGCACTAGACCACGACGCCGACGACAGCTATGAGGCAGCACTGCTTTTACTCCATACAATGGCCAAAGCCAACGGTTACAAAAAGGGTGCGAAAGCGCTAGCCGATACAATGGACATCGGAAAGCATGAACCCGTCGCGATTGACGAACTAGTCGACTACTTCGAAGGCGCGAACGACCACAACGTGGCAGGTGTTGCAACAGCTATTAAGCGTAGACGTCCAGACTGGGTGCTTGTGGCCTTAATGGAACTAGAGAAGATTCAGGCTAACTCTGATGGCGTCACCGAAGCCTTTACGCGCCTTCGTGTTGCTGTAAATGCTACCGATGCAATCACAAAGAAAATGGTTACTGACATTGAGCCTGTCGCACTAGATGCTGACTTAGCGAAGGTCGTTAATGCAATCCCAGCTAAAGACCGCAAGAACCTAGTAGCTAACTGGAAATTTGAATTTTAAGGTGACTCGTATGACACGCGCAGACCAAATCCTTGCACGCTTTGAAGAATACGACACTAGCCAGACTGTAGAGCAGTTAGTTGAGTCAACGCAAGATGTTAACGAGCGCGATGAGCTTACACAACGTCTAGTCGCGGGGCAGCTACCCCGCGAAGCAGAGTTCTGGAACTTGTCAGTAAAAGACCTGACTAAGGTAACAGGACTACGTGCCCCGCGTGGTAATGTCAAAGTTCATGACATCATTATGTGGATCACGCGCTCAGCGAACAAGTGGCGTCAATCAATCTTCTACCAAGATGTGCTTGACCGAAAGAAGAACCAGCGCGATAAAAAGAACGCGTTCGTTTGGGTTACCCCAAAAACATAACTGAACTTTTTGAAAAAGTTTAAATATTTTTAAGGGAAAGGGTTGTACAACGCTTTCCCTTTTCTATATAATCTCCCGTACTGTTTAAGCCAAGCCTCTCAGCTTGGCTTACTTATCTCTAGGTGGCAGTGTAACGTATTGAACCGTACACTTGTCAGACACCAAGGGTTAAGCTTGGGGCTGTAGCTCAGTTGGGAGAGCGCTTGCCTTGCACGCAAGAGGTCGGCGGTTCGAACCCGCCTAGCTCCACCACTACTTTCAAAGTAGTAACGAAAAGAATTTATGCGAGATAGAGCAGTCTGGCAGCTCGTGTGGCTCATAACCACAAGGTCGATGGTTCAAATCCGTCTCTCGCAACCATATTGTATGCCGACTTAGCTCAGCTGGTAGAGCAACTGACTTGTAATCAGTAGGTCATCCGTTCAACTCGGATAGTCGGCACCAGTATTGACGCTCCCTTCATCTAGCGGTCAGGATCCCGCCCTTTCACGGCGGAAACAGGGGTTCGAATCCCCTAGGGAGTACCATACAAAAAAACGGAGAGTCGCTACCGTAAGTGCGAAACTAAAATAACAGCGCTATAGCCTCTGTTGAGTGGGAACACTTTTTACGCTATAGCCTTCTTTTCTATCGAAAACCCCATTATAGCGAGCTGGCCGAGTGGTCGAAGGCGCACCCCTGCTAAGGGTGTAAGGGCGAAAGTCCTTCTTGGGTTCGAATCCCAAGCTCGCTACCACTCCCTTTAGCTGTGCTGATTACTTACACAACTGACACAAGGAGCTACTTTGAAGTACCTGATAGCTGCAATCGCTGCAATAACTATTCTTTTTGCGATGTCATCAATCGTGAACCCCGCCAAGGCCGTAACAACCGAAGCATTAGGGCAAAGACTTTGCCAAGCGGTTGCGAACGACGATAAGAAACGTTTCCGCGCTGCTCTCTTTGAGTCGTCGAATAAGGTTCGCACGTTGTTTAGTGACTTACGTTGCAATGACAAAGATATTCTACGTTTCGCGTATGAACGCGACTCGCACACGGTAGGCTCTTACATTGTTAGTCGCCTGCGTTTATCACAGCTAGAAGGCACAGCAGCTGACCTCGATAAGAACAGCCCTATTGGCCAAGCACTAGCTAAGCGCCTAAGCCGCTAAAAAAGAAAGCCCCGTCAAATGACAGGGCTTTTTGTTAAGTGGGATAGTCTGCTACATTCACAAACCAAAGCTCGCCTTCAACGCCCCAGCTTCTGCGGCTGAGACAACCTTAAAGGTAATCGCATCATAGCCTGCAAAGCCGTTAAGCTCAGGTCGCACGTTGCAGGCATGGTACCCAACAACGTGCGCGGTTGCTGCGATGAGGTCAGACTCACTGGTCTCGTAGGTATCGGGTTTGACGACGTAAAGCCCGTCCTTAAAGTCACATCGCTCGCTAAAGAAGTCGAAACCATTAGCGCTGTGTTGGAAAGCTCGACCATTCATAGGCTCACCGTAAAGCCAACCCTTACTACTCATTGCCACTAACCTCGCAGGCATCATCCTCACGCTTGTATGTGTCAATCAATGCCCCGTCTGACTCGCGGTGCAGTGTGCCCCAAACGGCCTTACGCTGTTTCATTTCCTCAACAAAGCGTGCTTTAAGCTTGCCTACTGAACCACCCGTATAATTTGTCTGGAAGTTGTTACGTCCGTCATGGTAAAGCGCTGTCGCACAGCATGGCGCAGAGACAGTCGCAACAACTTCGTTATTAAGTGATTTTGCAACGAACTCAGCCTCTGCCGATTGATGGAGCGCCCATCGAATTTCAGTTGCGGACTCGATCTCATTCTTAAACTGATCAAAGTTTGAGAACTGGCCAACCTCGTAATCACCCTTAACAAAAGAGGTGAAGGTTGCTTGTCGCATGTTAAGAAGGAAGAGCATCTTGCTCGCAATCTCTTTTGGGACAGGGTTACGGCCTTCCTCATAGTAATACCACGCACGCTTAGACTTAACTTCGTCAATGTACTCAATGGCCTGTGGCACTGATATTTGAAGGTGCATGCGAAGGGCTGCCAGTTCTCGACCTGATAGCTCGGTCGTAGAGTCGACTGTAAGACCTTCTAGCGTACTAATGACAGACTCAAGGTCATGGCCTTTTAGGGCTTTACGCATATCAGCAGCTAGTTGACTGTTTGGGTCGATGATCATGAATTTTTCCTTGTAATAGTAATTAGCGTCAGCTTAGTGCACACCCGTGCACAAGTCAACTAAAAAAAGTGCACATGTGCGAACTCATTAAATTTATTGTACAATCATCGGGCTGCTTAAAGTTTTTTATAAATATTTTCAAAAAGTGCTGTACAACGTAGCCCCGCTAAACTACTATAGGCGTCCTGATTGAGACAAGGCAGAAGACTTACCCAGATACGGTGACGTTAGTAACCTTGTTAGAACTATGATGCAGACGTGGCGGAATTGGTAGACGCGTCGGATTTAGGTTCCGATACCCGTGAGGGTGTGAGAGTTCAAGTCTCTCCGTCTGTACCAACATAGTTTTTAATTGATTTCTATAGACTTTTAGTGAGCTGGCTGAGCTGGTTTAAGGCAACGGTCTTGAAAACCGTCGTACGTTAATAGCGTACCTAGGGTTCGAATCCCTAGCTCACTACCACATAGTTTGTTAGGTGCTCCGCTGATTTGTACCTAGCAAATTTAAAGAACGAACCCGAGTACAGCTTGACCCCTGTCTCGGGTTTCTTTTTTCGAGCACCCCACTCCCTTGTACAATGCTTTAATGTTAGAATACGGCTAATGGCTGCCATTTTGTGGCGGTATGAGCTAAATGAGACTTGAAGTATGTTGAAAGTAGAAGGTCTATTCCAGATCAACTTGACCCTTGATGGGTTGGATGACTTAGAAACGAATGCCCTAAACCTTGTACACCTCGAATTAATTGAGGTGGCTGGCGTAGGCTTGCCTATGGTACAGGGTCACATTATCATCAATGAGCCACACGTACGGGCAAAGTTCCACGAAGGTAATAAGATCACAGTAAGTTACGGTATTGGCAACGATGACCGCGACGACACTATCGACACGCGCTTTATGCTCAGCCGTGTGACTGCGACGCGTACGAACCACCAGTACAATGTGACGTTCACAGGTCTATACGATGCACCAGCTTATCTTGTAACACACAAACAGCGCGCCTTCGCTAACATGTCAGCAGTAGAGGCCATCCTTGGTGCGGCCAAAGACCATTTTGGTTCCGACTACATTGACTCAAATATCTCACGCTCAGAAGACCGCATGACGTGGTTGCAGGCGTCAGTAACTGACAAGAAGTTTATAGCCAATACGTGGATGCACGCAGATCTCCCCGACTCATTTCCAATGATAGCCGTAACGACTGACGGGCGATTCCGTCTGCGTGACCTCAAGACAATGGTGAAAGAAGAAGGCCGCAAGCCGACATGGGAGTTTTACCAGCGTGCCGATGAAACCGATAAAGGTTCGGATAACAAGATCTGGTACCACGGTGATTATGTGATTGATAATAACTCGGGCTTCATGAATCACTGGTTAGGTTATGGTAACGAACTCGACATGCGAGACCAAGACCTCGGTGAGTACGAGGCCGTGTTAGAGCACTCAGAGCCGCAACTCGCCAAGGCCAGCTCGTTCCCAAGGCACTCAGAGGTTCATGGCCGAAAAGGAACACCACGCTACGTTAATGACAACATGTACCCGCGCTATTGGCATGCTTACCAACAGAACACGACTCAATTAGGCTTGTACAGTGCTGTGACGGTTAAGTTCAACTATGACAGTATCTTGCATAAGAATATGCGAGTACTCGACCTTGTGTACTTCGCAGAGGTGGATAGCACCTCTGCGCAATACGATAACCCGTACACAGGCTTGTACATCATTTCAAAGTTAAGCCGCAAATTTAATAAGAACAAGGTTGTTACCACGGTCGAGCTTAGTCGTGAGACCTTAACCGACATCGACGGAGACGTACGCTAATGGGTTTATTAAAACAAGCGGATTGGCTAAGACCACGACATGAGCTTCGCAGACAATATGAAGCCGAGGTCGTTAAGAATGACGACCCGCGTATGATGGGTCGTGTTAAGTGCTCAATTGAGGGTCTGCTAGACATAAAGTTTATCGGCATAGATAATCTACCATGGATCTCGCCTCAGTACCCGACAGAGCACGGCAACCTTCACGACGGTAGTTCGATAGTCGTGCCAGAGGTTGGGTCTACTATTCTTGTAGAGTTCCCAACTGAGGACATCTATCACCCTATCTACCGCTGGCGCGCTGTCAACAGAAAGACCCGCCCCAAGGACTTTAACTCAGAGTACCCTGACCGTTATGGGCGTCAAGACCGTCAAGGAAACAAGCTTGTTATTAATAAGCGCGAGGGGCATTCCAGCAAAGAGGAACGACTGCAAGACGGTAGCTTAAACTACCATAATACAGTGACGGGTACACAGTTAATCACGGATCCCTATGGCACTGTGATCGAAATTGATAGGCCGAACCAGCGCCTTTTTGCAAAGTTTGGTGGACTAGAAATTACAGTAAGCCCAGAAGGTGTAAGCATAAACACACCGTCGCTTACGATTAATGCAGAAGACGCGCTAAGCATGCTTTCTGGGTCTGGTATGGACATGAGTAGCTTGGTTGATGGTCATGGTATCGGCTCTTACATAGAGAGCATTGCCAAGGCCATTGAAGAGAGTACAGGAGGCTAACGCACCAATGGCACATGAGAACCGAAAGCTACACAGACGCGACGTTAGTGCAGGCGTTATAGACAACAACCCGCACCCAGCAGACTTGGCTCCCGAGGACTTAGAGATCTCCAAGTCACTCGATATGATGACAAAGCCAGTGCTTAACGAGCTTGATGGTGGCGAAGTTTACGCCGAAGAGCGTACGCTTAAATTTCCGACGTACTCGATACACGGTAAGAACGGTAACTTTACGGCTGACCGTGATGGTACCTATCGCTTTGTGGGCTGCTCGATCAGTAGTCTTACGATTGAAAGTGTTTGTACTATCATTTTAGTTAATAGTAGTGTGCGTCACATTACTGGCGACGCGCTACAGGATGAATCCGAGAACACCACAGGCCAAGCAAAGATAATTTTAGTAGACTCAACGCTAGAGCGCGTTGAGAACTTCGATAATTTCTACCTAAGCCTACACGGGCGTACCACATGGAACGGCGGGCTGTTTAATTGTAAAGAAGGTAATATACGCCTACTACAGAGCAAGGATTGGGTCGCTGAAAATAACATACGAAACTGCCGAAATCTTAGGTTTAGTATTGCACTTACAAATGGCGCAAAAGTCGTGTGTGTCGGTAACTATTTAGCTCAAAGAAGCGAACGACTTCGCTTCCAGTGGCATCACACAGCACTAGTAATGAACTTACCGTCAGCACTTGTGTTTGATGAGTGCCACGAAGTGCTTACCCAGCACCACAACAGCAACATTACAGCCGCCGTAGCAATAGCCAAGAAGTGTAACCGACTTGCCTTAATATCACACAGTAGCGTGGTGACGTTCCGAGATTGGATGTTTGATACGGTAGAGCGGCCAGTCCTGTCTGCAACGGGTTGTCATATTAAAACGACGACGGGCACAGGAGGCTTGCTTAACGCCCCAACACAGAGTCGCATCTACCTTGGTAATAAGACGACTGTGGAGGCGGGGTACTTAATCATGGATGCTGATAGCCGCCTGTCGATGATCAACGCAAACGTTAAGACATCAGTTTTACTAGGCAACGCGAAGAATGCACGCGTTAACTTAAAGGAGTCCGAGCTGGTTTGTGATGCGGCTGATCCTGCCTTCACGCTGGAAGACTCGCACTTTGAAAGTACAAGTACCGCAATGAAAGGCGAAGGTATTTGCCTTGATGCGGCTGATACAGTCGTTTCATTCGACAAGGGAGCCTGTCAGGGCAATCTGGGCGGGCTTAAACTAACAGACTGTAGTACGACGCTAAAACTACTCGACATCGCCTCAGACGGCGCTGACGTGCTCGCACAGGGTGGTTCCTTGACGGTGGAAGGTGGTTCTCTTGCACAATCATTACAAGGTAATGGCTGTGGTCATGTGAGACTAAGTGACGTATCAGTGGGCGGTGACATTTCATTAGGCAACGTGGCCGCTATGGAAATTTATGGAACCCAGACCAACGGAAAGCTTGATGCAACAGGTGGACACTACCAAAGTGGCGGTAACACGTTTGATGGTACGGGGAATATAGATGTTGGTTTCGGGACGTTAGGCGGTGATACCTTTGGTGGCGTGCTAACAGTTAAAGGGATTGTGCTAGTTGGTAACGTTAACGCTTCCGACGTCAAGAATACAGGCTTTATGCTACTCGAAGGCGGTAGCGGTTCAAGTCACCTAACGAAGACAAATAGAGGCTGGCACGTAACAGAGTCTATGGACTGGGTTATCGACAAGAACTTGTGGATCAATGTTGGTGAGAATACCGACTGGGTCATAGGCAAGAACTTAACGAGTGACGTCGGCATAAATATGTCGTACACGATAGGTCAAAACGCGTCGTATGACGTTGGCCAGAACTTGAGCCAAGAAGCAGGCGCAAATGTAGATACGAAAGCAGGCGCGAACGCAACGGTTGAGGCTGGCGCAAATATGACTACGAAAGCAGGCGCTGTTAATACTGTTGAGGGAGGCTCAATGGTTGTTATCACGGCACCGACAATCGCGGAAAACTAGGGTGGCCTCGCTTGGCCACCCCTTTATTTATGATTGAGACTGAGAGATAAACGACGATGCTACCATCAATACCAAACGGCATGGCGCAAAGCTATGCAACAGCGAAAGCTAAGCTTGATTCAATTAATAACCTATCGGTGTCAACCTGCGGCGTAAGCTTATCAAGCCTTCGCAACATGGTTGCCGCGAGTGAGCAGGCCAACTCACTAAAAATGACTACCTTTGCCGACCAGTTCAGCGATATGAAACTTTACTCAGCTGCTTCGGGTATGGAAGAAGACGCCGAGGCAAAGCGCACTATTGGCGGCGTAGGTCGCCTACTCAAAGACATTACAAGCGGTAAGTTTTCACAGGAGCTGTTAGACAGTATCGACAGTATAGAAGGCGCTGTACGTAATGGTCAGTGTGCCCTACTAAGTGGACTTATCAGTGCAGCACGGTCAGCCTTAGACTTTTTCGATGAGCTTGTAGACGGTACGAGTCGTGTTAATGATGGCCTCTCACAATTAGGTAAGGACATCATGGAAAAGGTCAGCAAAATAATGATGATGATAGGGGGAGCGCTCGAAGGCTTCACACCGTTTTCAGATTGCTTTGAAGTTGCCGCTGTTCACAGCCCGAGTGTCGGTGAGTCGTATAACATCGCTACAGACCTCGCTGCGGATCTAAGGTCTGGTACTGTTCCGAAAGCGCGGCTACCTTTGAAGATCCGTGAGAACACACGTAAGCAGAACTTGTTTAGTGAACGTGTTATCGCAGCCCAAGACCAGATGCCTATAGGGCGCAGTCGTGACACCTTAGAGGACTACATGGCAGCTTACGAAGTACAGCAGAAAGAAGAAGACGACAAGAATGCTGACGGTGGTCTAGGTAACGTGGGAACTGAAACACCTGACCCTATCGTAGACCCAGTGGTAGAGCATGACTATGAGTCTGATAAGTGGACGCCACGCTTAGCCGAGTGGCAATGGAACGATAATAACTCGGTGGCCATAAGCCTTCGCAGTCGCATGCAAAAGGGCATCTTAGAGTACGAAGACCTTAGCCGTACTACATGGCAGGGGCATCTTAATTTCAACATCGCCTCACAAGCCACTCACCGTTATGCTGCGGGTCTTGTGCTGGGTACGCTAGCAAACGGTAACTATGTGGGTATTGTTAAACGTGGTACGACAGGGCTGGCGTTATTTGAGTTTGAGCCTAATACATTGAATACCCCGATCACATACGAGCCAGAGACAGACCATGGTAGTGAACAGGTATTTGAGACGTGGGCTGATACGAAAGCGGTAGCAATGAGGCTCGTGGCAGATGATACGTACTTTACAGTTTATGCTGCCGATATAGACGATACAGCTGACACGAACAAGTTTGATATGCTTCAAGTTCCCCGTGCAACCCTCACAACACAGAACGTAGGCTTTATAGCACTAGGCCAAGGTATTGCGTTCCACATTGTTGAGCGCACGGACAACACTAATTAAAGAGTGCGGCGACTTTGGCCATACGCTTAGTCGCTTGAAGAACTTGTTTGTCGATGTAACGCGCGGCACCTTCGGGTGTCGTGAACCCCTTATCACTGTCAATATTGAAAATCTCATCCGTAAAACGACTATCAACATAAAAGTATTTAGTCCGTGTTTTACATGCGTCGGCATACGCACGGTCAATCACAAAGTAAAACTCACCGACTGAGTAAGAGTGCTGCGCAAAAGCTTGTTCGGCATTTTCGGCCTTACTTACTGGGATAATTTTATCAACGTGTGGCTCTAATTGGCCAACTAACGGCTTATGCTCGGCCATTGGTATTCCTATTTCTTTAGTAGGTGCCTAGTTTCAGGCAAGTATATTGTTTTTAATGAACCAGTCAGGGTCTGCGAGCACTTCATCTAAAAGATCAAAGTCATAGATAAAGAGCTGCCTGACTTCGCTTTGTACGCGGTCTAGCCAACGCTTAGTGCCCCGCTTTTCTTTCTCACGACGGCTAAGCTCATTAGCGATAACTTCATTAAGTCTCAAGGCCAACGCAAAGCACCCTGCCTTGTGTGCAAGTTCTTTATAGGCCAGCGTTGCCTTATTAGCAACAACGAAAGTATCAACGATGTGTACAATACGGTCATTGTCGGTTATTGCGCGTTGAACCCAGTCATCGTCCTCGTAAAGTTCCGTGACGAGCAAGAAGTTAAAATCAGTCCCATCGTAGCTAATTAAGCGTTGTTCATCAGTGACCATTACCTTCACGGGTAACTCAGCCTTTTCAATATCATCCAGTGTCATTAGCTACGCAGTCCTAATTTGGCTATTTTGTACAATTCTGCCCCTTTATACCACAACATCTTGGATTCAGTAAATACTCTGCGGCGCAATGCTTTTAGAAAATCGTAGTACAACGCTCTCTTTTAGTACGTGCTGTGCTGCGGTGAAGTGTTGTACAATTAATCCAATACTAATTGAGACTTTAGGTTAAGCGATGAGCGCAGCACGTATATTCGATGTTTGGGCAGGCGTTTGTTTTGCTCATAAGACGCCTAAGCCCATGGTCGGCGTAATTGTAACAGGCGCAGGAACCGTACAGGGCGAGGCATCAAGCAAAGCACGATTTGGCGATGTCGTCATAGGTGGCTGTGGTCATGCAGGTGTCGTCGTAAGTAGCTCAGACCTGACGATAGCCGAAGGGTCAGGCGCTGCACGCCTTGGTGATGCTGTAGCAGGTGCCATGGTCGGGTCGATTATCAGTTCCGCTGGCACTATCACAACAACCTAATCGAACGAGGAAGGTTTTTATTAATGCCATTGTACAGTGATGTTAATCAAACAAACCCTTTTGCGAAAGAACGCGTAACAGACGAGGATAGTGTACAACAGGCGCTATACAACCTTTTACGTACCCGCAAAGGCGAACGCGTGTACCACCCAGAGTACGGGTTGGATATTGAGTACCTATTATTTGAGCTAGTCACTGACGATGTGGCCTTAGAGCTTGAAGTGCGTATAAAGCAAGCCATTACGAAATGGGAGCCACGCGTCAAGATCTTAAAGATAGTAGTAACACCCGACCCAGACAATTACACATACGAGTTGAGTATGTACTACCGCATCACAGGCTTGGGTGACAGGCAATTCCAATTCAACGATACATTGAGCGCAGGCGCAGGCGTAGGTTAAGAGGTAAAAGACAATGGCAGATATGATTAGCAAGGCTAGCTTTAGTTACGAAGAAATCCTAAAGGAGCTAAAGGCTGTTCTTGAGGAACGTTACTCCGAAACTGATGCGGCGTGGCAAGATTTTTATGCGTTTGGTACAGGCCAAATCATTCTTGAGCTATTAGCAGGTATTGGTTCATTTACAACTTACTCAGCGGTAGCGAACCGCCGAGAAGCCTACCTTACACAGACGGTACTACCAAGCTCAGCTCGTGCGATTGCGGCACCATTGGGCTACTCAGCCTACCGTGGTAATAACACAAGTTTGGATATGTCGATTCATGTTAGCAGCCTAACGAGTATTTCACGCTTAGACAAAATCGGATATTACGAAGATGACTCGGGCGTCTATGACATCCTAGCACTTGATGACTATACACTTGACCCACCGACAAGCGCGAACTCGATGCCGTCGACGGTTAACGCCGTTATCGGTAATCTGGCCTCAACAAGCCAAGTATTCCCGAGCCATAAGCCACAGATCCTGCGCTATACACAAGAACATATTAGCGACCACTTCTACCTTAAACTGAATGGTAAAGTCGTGCCCCACAGCGAGGACGTCATTGACTTGATCAATGGTAAGTACGTATGTCTGACCAACGCGCATGGCTCGCTAGACATCATGGCAATGAACGATTACTTAGACGACGAGCACAAGTATCAAGCTGGCTATGAACTCGAAGTTATTTATGTGCCACTTAAAGAGATAGCAAAACCGCTTTTAGCAAATACGAATCTATCTATTGGGTCACTAGAGAACGTTCAAGTTGGTCTACGCTACCAAGAGCCTGACACGGTCGAAGAGATCCAAGTTAAGGCACCTCTTCGCCACGAAACAGGCCGCGTTATCCGTGGGCGTGATGATTACATGAAGCGCCTAAAACAGGAGCTGCCCAACGCAATTGATGTTAATGCGCGTGACTTAGATTCAGCCAACCTTGCATTAGCCTATATTATCGAAGGCGATAAAGACTTAACCGATGTAGAGCTGGCCACCGTGCGTAACAACATTTCTAATGCGGCTAACCGTCCAATGGGTGTTAGTCCGCCGTCGTTATCGTCAGGTAACCGCAAGCAGGTAAAGCTTGACGTTCAAGTCGTGCTACGTAACTCGCTTATCACAACGGCCTCGGTTGTCGATGATGTGATGATCTCACTGCAACCCTACGAGAAAAAGCTTGGTAAGCGCGTCGACCTCTATGACATTGAAGATGCCATCAGGGACGGTCTTGATTACGCTAAGGCCGTGCGTGTGTCACTAACGGCTGACCCTGACCTCAGTGACGAAGAGCTAGAAGATTGGAACCCCTTGGCCATTAGCTGGGATGATTACTTTGAGTTTCAGCCACGCGTGAAGCTGCTTGATACAGCTAGTGACTTCTATACAGAAACCAGCGCGCCAGTACAGGCCAGTTAATTACTTTGGGACTGAGACATGACAGAACGTTTTATTGATATACCCAACCTCATCCCAGAGCGTCTGCGCGATGAGCCGTTATTGAAGGACTGTATAGAGTCGCTTGAGCACGTGTTCTACGAACGCGACGAAAACGTTGCTCAGCAGCTTGAGGCGATTAAAGACAAGTACACGACGTACCTTGTTTTGGCCAAGACAGATGCTAAAGAGTCTTTTCAAATAAAAAGTGCCCCAGCCATGACTGAGGTCACGCCAACGATATACATGGCTGAACCCCTTATCGTTCGCGAAGTGGCTGAGTTTAGCTTTGCGACGGGCAAGCACCAGTTTTCTTCACCTGTACTTTCACTAGAGAGTATTGAGGAAATCTTTGAGGCTCACAACGTACGTGGCGCTACGATAACGCAGCTGACCCCGTTATTTGGTAACATGAAAGAAGGTTACTTTGAGGAAAACTGTTTCTACGAGATTGAATGCGAGTACCCTATTAACTTTGAGTTTAAAGGGCTACGCCATGGCACTCAGGCACCGATAGATAAGATTATTGAGCCAATGTTTGGCCTGACCTACGATAGCCAGAATCTAAGGGACTCAGACCTTTACGCGATGGAGCCTGATTTCACGTATCACGTGTACGCGACGGCAGATGGCTTCGACTGGGGTATAAATGGTAAGCGCCATGATCCCGTAGAGCTTGACCTAAGTCGTGAGCGCAACTCACAGGTTGTTAGTGAGTTCGGCTATCAGTATCTTATTGATGCACTGGGCATGTCGGCCTTAGATGTGGCACTAATACGCTCGTTTATAACGGTTATCCACCAGCTTAAAGGTTCCCGCAAAGGCGTAGACCTGATGCTCGACTTGTTGAAGTTACGTGACTACGTTCAGTTGATCGAGTGGTGGGAAGATGACCCAACAGGCGAAACCGTGCAAGAAATGACGTACCGCACTGAGGTTGACCTACGCGATAATACGAAGTTTGATGGTAACAGTCTACAGGCGCTGAGACTCTTCTTGCGCCAGTACGTTTACCCGCTTATGACTGACTTTGCGCTGATCATGAATTTCGTCGATGAGCGCCTAAAGACGGGCTATAACGTACTAACGCACCAGACTATCAATGGTAACGTATCGTCACCGCTAGTACTGTCGTCGCTTATTAGACCCTATCAAACAGTCCCCGCTGCAAGTTCATCACCCGTCGTAGCGGGCATAAGCGGTTTGACCGAGCGTGAATACAAAGTCGAAATGAACAGCGTGCAGTCCGACGTTACCTACGAAATGGTTAACGAGACACTGAATACGGGCTTTAACGTGCTTCCTCGTATGGAAGTGACAGGCTCAACGACAACACAGGTTCTTCTAGGCATCGCGGGTGTCAGCATAGCGCGCTATCACGGACACGCAGACAGCCCTATCGTAGTTGAGACCAGCGGTTTAGTCGACCGCGAAGTCTTCATGGAATTTAAGCAGACGGCCACTGAGCAAGCCATCGACTTTTCTCTTCATGTCGCTAACGGTACAAAAGGCTTTGTTAAGCGCTCGATACCAGCACAAGGCCAGTCGCCTATGATGCTAATGCTTCGTGGGATGCTAGACCAAGCGTATGACGGGGCTATCATAGCGGATATAAACGACGCACCTTAGAAATCATTGTACAACGCAAGCAGTCTGCACCATTAAAGCTGGTTTAGCTTTGTACAATGATTTAAACTAATACATTGAGACATTCATAATTTTTTATGACGAGATTTGACGGTGGCACGCCTGCCACCATGTACGCTTTGAGATAGAGGGGTAACTACTATATGGCAATTGTAGGCGTTGTCACTAATAAAGGCTTGACTGAATCGGTTAAAGCATCCAGCAATAAAGGCTGGGCTATACACCCTACTCGATTTGGTGTTTCAGCCGATAGCGGTGAGCTACGACCGACCCGAGAAGACACTAAGTTAATTTGGTATGAAGCACCGATTAGTGATCAAACGGTCGTGTCAGAAAACACAATTCAGTTCGTTTGTACAATACCGCCACAGGTAATTGAGACGGACGAGCGCATCAATGAAATCTACCTATTTGGTGAGAACTCAGAAGACCAGTCTGAATTTCTACTTGCAGTAGGCCAGCCAACCGACACTATCACTTACTTTAAAGACGGTACGATCACGTTGCGTATGCACGTAACACTCGCGAACGTACAGGCTTCACAAGTATTTGAAATTAAGTATGCAGGCCATCGTAGCATTGAAGACCACAACCAAAACAGCGATGCTCACCAAGAGCTATTCGGTGCGTTGTCGGATCAGATCAAGTCACTGGGTGACGCTATTCTTGTGGAAAATCAAGTATCAAGCGGCGGTGCCGTTTATATCGACCGCAAAAGTGGCACAGCACAAGTGGACGACGCTAAGTTCTACCATAAGGGCATCCTTAAACGCGTACCAGCCGCAAGCTTCGCGATTCCGCTAAGTGGCACGGTATCGTTAGGTATCTGGACAGGTGTTGATGAGAAAGGCGAAGAGACGCTGTCATGGGGTACACGCTACTCAGCAGCAGGCGACGCCTATCATGAAGTTCACATTATCCAAGATGGCTTCTTGATGACCCTAACTGATGGGACAATCAAAGAAGAGCCTGTGCATACGAGCGTTGCGCGTTATGACCGCGATGCAAACGGTAGCTACGTCGTACACGGTATGGATGTGCGCATTACAGAGACTGGTGATAGCCACTATGTGGTTCAGATCGGTGAAGGTAAAGCACACATTGATGGTACTGAGATAGACCAGCCACGTATCGTTGAGCGCACTTACAACTTTGACCCTGATACTGAGCGCGTAGTTGCAGAGCTTCACCAGTTCCAACCAGATGAAAAAGGCCAGATGGGTGTTGTCGTTGATAATATGCCAATTGCAACGCACGAACCTGTGAAGGTGACGTATACGAAGCGTTCGACGCTGGGTATAGAGCGTGGCCAAGTGTCAGGCACTAGCGACTTTATCGTTGAAAACTTACTGACGGTACACAGCATTCGCTACGGTACATCATCATTTTTAGAAGGTCGAGACTTCCTAATTAAGGGAAGCCTAATTGATTGGTCACCACTAGGTGCCGAGCCGCCAACGGGGTCACTATTCACAATTGACTGTGAGCACATCGTTGAGCGCACAATCCCAGAAAGTGATGTACTTGAGTCAGGCTTTACCTTTGAGGGTGCCATTGTTGGGTCTAACTTCCACATTGAGTACGAAACACTACTACCGCGTAAAGACCTTATTGTCCTTGAGCGTAATGGTGCGATTAACCGTATTCGTGGTAAAGGCGACACTCGCGCATTATCGGCTCCGAAAGCACCAGCGGGCACACTCGCGATTGCTGAGCTTGGCCATCACTGGACATCGGGCATTAACCCAGCTGTGCAGAACACAGGCGTAGTTGCTATCCGTGCTGATGAGCTGACGGCTATGAAGCAGAACATCACGAACTTATTCGATATGATGGCCGAAGAGCGTATTGCTCGCATGGCAGCAGGCGACGACCCACGTACGAAGCGTGGTATCTTTGTCGATGCGTTTGTCGACGACAGTCAACGTGATGGTGGCGCTATTCAAACAGCGATGGTTAACTCAGCAGCAGGCGAGCTTACGCTTTCTTCTGACGTGCATACGATGGACACGAAAGACATCAGTAAAAACGATGCACCTAACGGTCTAGCAATGCTGCCTTACACGCTACGTACAGTTCTATCGCAGAATCTTTCGTCATCGTCGATGAAAGTGAACCCGTACTCAGCGTTCGACCCAATCCCGCCAGCGATTAAGTTATCGCCTGCGCTGGATAACTGGACGGTATCGCAGAACTTACGTCGTACGATCACACAAACACGTACGCGTACTGAAAGGGTTCGTTCTTCGACGTTTAGCCGTATGTTTAATACAAGTGCGTCGACACTGACGCGTCTTACAGGTTCTAACACTAAACAGAACTTGGTAGAGCGCACAGAAGAGCTTCCACACTTACGTGAGCTACGTGTTAGCTTCGAAATCGCAGGCTTTAAGCCAAACGAAAAGGTTTCAGGCATTAAGTTCGGTTCTACCGATGTGACACCGTCGCTAGACTCATTTGGTTTACCACCACTTGATACAACGCTACTTGCGGGTAGTAATAGTGAACTAGATACGCGTCCTCTTTATGACGGTGCAAGCAAAGCTGTGACTGACTGGCAACGTGGCTCATACAGTTCAAGTGGCGCACGCCCTAATGAGCTAACACCATGGAGCCTTAAAGGTGGCCGTGTTAATTACGGTGCAAACAGCGGCACATACGTCACCTTAACGTCACCAGACACATTTGATAACTACGACGCGACAGTACGCGTACGCGGTACAAATGGCGACGATGACTGGGTAGGTGTTGTTCTAGCGAGCCTTACGGTGAGCGGTAAAACACATACGTTAATGGCACTTCGTGCTACGCGTGAAGGTAAGAGCGCATGGCGTCTAATCATCAACGCGGGTCAGTCGGGTCAGGTTAATCTTTTTGAGAACCAAAACCGACATGAATCAATTGACAAGAAAGGTGTGTGGTCAACATTCCCTGACGGGTCAACTATTCAAATCGAGCGTAAAGGCAATACCTTCAAGGTTTCAGCATCGAAGATGGGCGAGCGTGCTATCGAGCCAGCTAGTACATTCAGCTTTAGCCTAGACGACCACGCAGCGCTAAAGGTATTTAAGAAGCCGTGTTCATGGGGCTTTGCAGCACTAAGCCAGCCATGTTCATTTGAAGTGCTTTCGCACTCAAACAAAGGCAACATTGGTTAAGACTGAGTAGGTAAATTGAGACATGGCAGAATTTATTGCAGATGAAAAAGGAGCCATCCGTGGTTCCTTCAAAATCCCAGCTAATCAAAAGGCTGGTACACACGAAGTACGTGTAGACGGTGATATGGGCACGACTGCCCTAACCTCTTTCACGGGTCAGGGTACCGCTCAGATCTCTGAGGTGCAGAACATCGTGACAAACACGCTGGTAACGTACCAGCGTTACGACCCACTAGCGCAAACGTTCACGTTTGACCGTGATGTGGATCTAGCCGCTGTTGACGTATGGGTTAAGGTGAAAGGCGATACGCCAATGACCCTCGACATCCGTACGTGTGAGAACGGTATACCGACGCAGACGATCCTTAGACGTCAGCGTGTGGAACTTGATGAAGTTACTAACGTTGATAACAACAAGCACACACGTATTGCGTTTGATCCTATCCGCTTACAGCGCGGTGTTGAGTACTGTTTCATCTTGATGGCCGACGACGCACATTGGGAAGTAGAGGTGGCGACACTTGGCGAGTACGACCAACGTAACGACAAGTGGATTAAGGCACAAGCTTTCCAGATTGGGACACTCTTATCATCTTCTAACGCGTCAACATGGACGCCACACCAGAAGACTGATATGCGTTTCACCCTGCACGAAGCTGTTTACAGCACAAATAAGCGTAGTTACTCATTAGGTACCTTCGACTTGTATAACGCTGACCTTATCCACGCGCAGTTCAACGCTGACCGTGTTGATGAAGAGACCGACGCAGCTATCGTACTGATGATGCCTGACGGCCGTACTCAGTACCGCTTGAAAGAGGACTCTATCACATCACTGCCTACTAAGATCACGGGTAAAGCCGAGGCTAAATTAGAGCTGACAGGTACTTCAAGTAAATCACCGACGGTTCTAACGGGCTTAACGCTTGTAAGTGCTGGTGTTGTTGAGACAGGCGACTACGTAACGAAGCACATCCCATTAGGCGATAATGCTGACGTACGCGTTAGCTTTGAGTCTCGTACAGGTATTACCTCAAAGGTCAAAGCATTCTATGCAATCGGCAGCGAGTGGAAAGAGTTGCCACTGGCTGGCAGCGTGTCGCTAGAAGACGGGTTTATCGAACGTACTTATAAGCTTGATGACGTATCGGGTGACACCATCCGCGTTAAGTTGGAGCTTGAAGGCACCGCACGTGATTTACCAAGGGTACGTAAATTAAGAACAGTGGTCATCTAGTTGTACAACGATTAGAACGATACTGTATACTTAATAAAGTATTGAGACATTGATATGCGTTGTACAACTCAAGTGCAACGCTTGAAATAGCAGAGGAATGAGCATGGCCGTAATTGGAGTCATAACAAATGAGGGTCTGAGTAAGACCATCAATGCTGCGAACAAAGAAGGTTGGAACATCTACCCTACTAAGTTTGCGATTTCCACAAACAAAGGTTCGCTATCACCAAGCCGTGACACTGACTCAGTGGGCAACCTATGGTTTGAAGCACCTGTCACGTCACGTCGGGTAATATCAGATAACTCAATTGAGTTTATCTGTAATATTCCGCCGAACGCTACAAATGAAGATAAAGAAATCGGTGAGATTTACCTATTCGGTGAGTCTAGCGAAGAAGTGCCGCAAGAGTTCCTACTTGCGCTAGGTCAGCCGTCACAGGCACTAACGTACTACTTCGATGGCTCGATCTCGCTTCGTCTAATCGTGACGCTAACGAACATTAACATCAGTGACTTGTTTGTATTCCAGTACGAAGACTCAGTCGACATCGACGAGCATAATATGGATGCTGATGCCCACCCTAAGCTGCTTAAAGCAGTTTCTCAATGGGTTAAGGGTCTAGGTAACGCGTTACTACGTAACGGCCAGTTACTATCAGGCGGTTCACTTTACACGTCAACACCTGTCGGTGGTGACATTACTATCCGCGCAGAAGCTGCCGCCATGTATGTAAATGGTGCTGTTATCTACGTGCCTGAGTCACCACAACTAATGGGGTCGGCATCGGGTGTGATCAGCTTCGGTGTATGGGTAGATAACTCAGGTGCAGAGGTTGGTGGTGACCAAGACCTAACATCACCTGACGCAGTCGCTAAGTGGGGCACGTCGTATGACCCTGACGCGAAAGGTACTTTCTATGAGGTGTATAAGATCTCAGAAGGTGCTGTACTTGAAGAAGAAGCACTACTGTCTGACGAAGCCCAAGAGCTTATCGGTACAATCGTTCGCTATGATGTAGACGCACACGGTAACTATGCTGTAAACGGCTTAGATGTACGTCTTGATAACTTCACGTGGGACGATACCAAAGACACGACGACTTACTCGATTTCATCAGGCCGTGCACACGTTGGTGGCCGTGAGATTGACCTACTGCACGACTTACGTCGTGAGTACATGAATGCAGCTACAACATACCAGACAAATGCTGAGCCTGTGGGCTTTGTACCGCGTGCTGACAGCACGATGACGGTGGCACTTGATTTTGGACCTGTTGAGGAAATCATTGAAGTTATTGCACCTGCGAAGGTGACAAATCACCAGCTATCACGTCGTAACGTGGGTGACTTAGGTGACATCAATGAGAACCCTGTAGGTGTTACGTCGGTTCAAGCTATCACGCGTGTTCATAATGGCGCAGGCACTGAATACCAGAAAGGTATTGACTGGGAATACGGTAACGGCGGCACCAATGAGTCTGTTATTTACTGGCTTAGTGAGGGACCTGGCAAGGGTGGTACGTTCTTCGTGGAGTTTATCTACTACACGGACATTACCTCATTTGTGACAGCGACGGGTGACCGTAAAGGTTTCGACATTCCAGCTAACATCGTGCCTGTTGATAGCCCGAATGGCCAACCTGTTGAGCTTGCAGAAGTAGACGAGATTGCAGGTGACCAACTATATATCTCTGTTGACTACCGCTGGCGTATGCCGCGTATTGACCGTCTGTACTTAAACCCAGAAGGTCAGCTTACGCTTGCGCGTGGTATGGCGAGTGCTTTTGCGCCACCTAGAGCGCCAACACTACCAAACAAAGCATTATCACTGGCTGAAATCTATCATACGTGGTGGGAAGACCCAGAGCTTAAACTTGACGGCGTAAAAGTTGTTAAGATGCAAGACCTGAACAAGATGCAGCGCAGTATCTCAGACTTGTATGACTTAGTCGCATTAGAGCGCTTAAAGAGTGACACCTCTCGTAATGCACCAAGTGCTACGCATGGCTTATTCGTAGACCCAATGCTTGACGACGACATGCGTGACTTAGGTATGGAAAACTTAATCATTGGCCAAGATGGTGACATTGATGCTCGTGCAACAATCAACCCTGCCCGTGAAGAGCTTATCTTGCCTATCGACATGAACCCGAACGGCTTGAACCCAACCAAGGAAACAAAACCTTGGACGCTTGAATATGAGCACACGGTACTAATTGATGCTGGTAACCCAGTTGAGCAAACAGAAATGACAGGCTCAATGAAGGTGAACCCTTATGCGGCATTTAAGCCAATCCCAGCTAAAATGACACTGGTGCCAGCGGTTGACGTTTGGACAGAAACTAAGATGAACTTGAAGTCAGGTGGCTCAATCAACTCAACAGTTGTGAACCACGGCGTATACGGCTTTAAATTCCAAGGTAACGTAAGTTCGGCTAAAGTGGGTGAGACAACGCGCGCACTAGAGTTCCTTCGTGCACTGGACATCGAGTTCACAATTGAAGGCTTCCGCCCGACTGAGCAAATCCAAAGCTTAACGTTTGACGAAGTTACAATGCCTGTACTTGAAGTTGATGGTAACCCAGTTGTTGCTGACAACAACGGTGTAATCAAAGGTAAGATTTCAATTGAAGGTAACACGTTCACAGCTGGCCGTAAGCTAGTTGATGTGAAAGGTACGCTTGGCACAGAGGCTCAAGCAAGCTTCACAGGCAAAGGTACGGTTACGACAGAAGAATGGCAAACTAAGTTCTCAGGTGGCTTCCAGCGCTGGGATCCACTAGCACAGACATTCACGCTGAAAGAAGACCACTACATGTCAGGCGTAGACATTAAGATGACGACAATTGGTAGCGACCAAATCGTTGTTCAATTACGTACGACATCAGTAGGTATTCCTGATAAGACGATTGCAGAAGTACGCGTTAACCCGCAAGACCTACTGCTTTATGATACGAATACGCACCACATTCAAGACCCTGTGATTGATGGTAAGCCAGAGTCATACGCAAACCCTGCTAAGCACGGTTGGACGCGTATTACGTTTGACCCAACATTCATTGAAGCAGGTACTGAGTATGCGTTCGTAGTACTTACAGATGACCCAGACCACGAAATGGCCATCGCTGAACTAGGTGGTGTATCAGAAGACGGTCAGGTGATCAGTGCGCAGGCTTACCAAATCGGTGTAATGCTTTCGTCTTCGAATGCGACAACGTGGACACCGCACCAGTCAGCAGACTTAACGTTCCGCTTACTACGTGCTGAGTTCGTGAACACTGAGCGTGAGATCCCGCTAGGCAGCTTCAACGTGAACAAGCTATCAGATGCCATGGTAGTAGGTGGTACGATGCGTCCGTCACAGGACAGCAACATCACAATTACGTTCACCGATGAGGATGGTCGTAACTATGATATGAACGAAAACACCCCACTACGTCTTAACGAAGAGGTGTCAGGTTCTATCGCGGTTAAAGCCAAGCTGACAGGTACGAAGCATCTAACGCCGCTGATGTGGCCAGAGCTTCTAATGATGCTGGGATCGCAAGCAGGGAAAGCCGTGTACTGTACGCGTAGTTTCCGCGCAGGCGACGACCCAAGTACGCTTTCAGTTAAGTTTGAAGCAGAACTGAAAGGCGAAGCAGCCGTCTCGGTTTACTACCAAGACGAGTCAAGCGGTAGTTCTCAATGGGTTGAAATGATTAACCCTGAGAAGTCACAGCTAGACACTGACTTATACGAGTACGAGTACAAAGCGTCAGACTTTAATGACGACAAGACTCGAATCATGCTTGTACTGTCAGGCTCGGCGCTTCACCGTCCAGTCGTAGCTAACCTAAGAGCGATGGCGTACTAATACGCCATCCCACGCTGAACATATATGGGATGGGTGGGCACTGCTTGCCCCTCCCTTTTTCATCTTAGAACTCATTTAAAACAGGTATTGCCCAATGGCGTTATTAAATGACTTTCAAATATCACGAGGCGGTAGCGGCGGCGGTGGCGCAGCGTACCGACGTGAAGACAGGTTCTCTACTGGGATTATCTACCCTAAGCAGTACGAGCGACTAAGCATGTCGATGGGAAGGTCTATCACGTTATTGAAGCTGGCTGTTAGCGAACCGTGTTTGATCAGGGTCTTCGGTACGAGTGATTTCTCAGATGTGAATCCCTTTGAGTTTTTGGCTTACCCCAATTACTTAACGTATGAAGGGGCAGTCTTTGACACGCTAGGGACTGTGTGGGGTAACAACCGCCACCCTACCCTAGCAAATAAAGACCGCTTCCCAAGTGGCAAGCTTTACATTGAAGTGGCCAACCCGTACGACGAGCCGATTGAGGTCAGCGCCGAACTCGTATGGTTAGTATTAGAGGACTAGGCATTTGTTTTACATTGACATAAACAAACAGACCGAAAAGCGCTATGCGCCAGAGAAGTTGATACGCTACAGTGAAAAAGGTGGCGTGTACGACATCTTAGACTCGCACTTTCTTGCAGAGTTGGCACGTATGCCGATGGCAGGTACCTACGTTGTTGTAGAAGACGAAGGTCGCCCTGACGTCATCGCTTATAAGTTATTTGGCTCTACCGAGTACTGGTGGATCTTAATGGCCTATAACAACTTGGTTATTCCTAGCCAACTGGTGGCGGGTGCTACGATTAAGTACCCGAACATACAGCGCTTAGAGACAATGTACGGTAAGTTAGCCGCGCAAGAGCGTCATGTAAACAATAAGCTTGTTGAGGCTAATACGCCTAATCAGCGTGCGCTTATCGGTGACCCTGATAGCCTAGGACGTACGATACCTAGTGGTGACGGGGACACAAATGCAATGCTACTACGTGCTTACGCGTCGTATGCAGCACAGCGCTATAACTTGGATTATGCCGTAATTGATGATTTCCAGACCACAGAAGGCATCAACGTTGAAAAGTCGAAAGGTTTTGAACATGCACCGTTTAGGGTAGACCTCACAGCAGGTACCGCAGAAGCGCCAATCTTACAGACTATCGAGCACAGGTTGCTTGAGCGTACGACGGCAAATTCTGTGCACATTGCGATGCTACCTGATACTAACAATTTAAACATCGAGTATTCACTCGATGGTGGTACACGGTGGGAAAGCTTCACTGGTGGTGTGATCTTTACGAAGGGTAGCGACACAATCACTCTACGCTTTATTTACGCACCTGCTAATGGCGACCCAATGCGTAGAACATTTAATGGTTATGTCATTGTACATAACTAAAGTGCGTTTTTTGCAACTTGCGGCCGATATTCGGTAGCTTAGCTTAACGCAATCGTTGTACAATAGAACGAGTAGAGTTTTTACTAGTTCGGGACTAACCGCTGTTATAGGGCAGTCCAACGCTGTAGACATTGTACAAAAGAACTGAGACATCGAGAGTAATGAGACATGACTGTAAGCAGAAAAACCGTTGTTATACCGTCTAAAACGGGTAGCCGTGACCATCGTCATCCGAACCAACGCGTGCTTGATAGTCTGGACTCCGACGCGAACAATACTTTGCGTTTTAACGGGATCCCAATGGTGGACGAAGCCTTGCTGAAAAAAGCAATGCGCGACCGTGATCTACTATTGGTACCTTATCTGGTGTACAGCTACTCGACCTACGTTTCGCTCGTGTCGGGTTTGCCGTTACTGGAACTCATAAAGTTTGACGAGCTGCAACTGATCGATATGGAAAGCTCAGAGAATTGTACACTCGAACCCTATAATGCAGAGTTTGATACGTCCAACGGGCTAGCAAAGCTAGTCACACGACGCTTAGCAGTATCTAGCCGATACTATAAAGATAGAATGCCTAGACGTTTTTGGGTGTCGACCATCCCTAACTACGAAGACATGGTTATCGAAGTCCGCATTAACGATGAAGATACGTGGTACAGCATTGATGCTGACACAGAAATACGCGCATCCGATGGGTTCTCAAAGATACAGCTTAGACTAACCCTTCCTGTCAATGCAGGTGCAGTGGCAGGCAGCACGAAAAGAAACTTGTATGGGATCTACATCTTGTACAAATAGTGAGATTGAGGGCGATATTGCGCCAAGGTCACGCAAATATGATTGCGCGTAGTAAATGTGAAAGTGAGACGTAATCTTTTATACCGAATTGAATGATAGGAGCCAGTTATGGTGATCAGCACACATCGTCTTGGCCTTGCGGCGTTTATGAAAATGCAAGGTTGTGTACTACAAAAATTTGAAAACCGTCGTTTCTTCTTTGAAACAGACAAAGACTTAACTGAGTGGGAAGTAGCTTACTCAAATTCTTGTTGTTACCGCCACGACCTAGAGCTTTGCGAACTTCGCAAGCTTTACCCAAGCACGCCACGCGGTTAATCCGTGGGACGTGAAGCACGCGTTATGCGAGGGACATTAGAACTGAACTAAACAAGTGCTTTGGTGATGCGGTCGCTTCGGCGGCCGCTTAATATGAGAATGTGAGATTGTGAATGGCAAGTTTAGATTATGGATCAGGAAGTGATGTAGATAGCTTTTCCGATTATGAATGGAGCGGCGAGCACTACTTTACTTTTGATTCTAATGTCATCCTTGAATACAGTGTTGACATTACTGCATCAGAACAAGCCTTGCGCGCGGTTAACGCGGGCACAGTCGTCTCTTATGTAGGTGACTATGTCGCTCAAATCTTCGCACAAGGAAACAATGTAGAGTTCAATAGCACTGTCACCTTTATGAGTGATGTGCGCACGTACTTTGAAAATAACCCCTACCTAGGTGAGTCTCTATCGCTATGGGATATTGACGACCTTGCAACGTGGCCTGACCAAGTTCAACTACGAACCGCCGTATCAATTGGTGACGTTAAAGACTACGTAGACCAAAACCTTTACTTTGCTGTTGATTACGTAACAAACACTACAAAAGAAATCGTAGCCAGCGAAATAAGCATACAGCTTCCCGATGCAATACCTGTCGTACTAAATGACGTGCTTCCTTCTATCTTGGATGATTATTCGCTAAGTACAATCTTCCCAGAAGTAGACCGCCGTATCGCGGCTGCGACAGGGAGTGGCACAGGCGGTGAAGGTGGCTCAGGCTTATCAGAAGAACAGGTCAATAGCCTTATTGACGCACGCTTACCTGTAGCCATCGAAGGCTACATGACGAGCAACGTCTACCCATTTTTTGATGAGCGCACACAAGGCATTGTTACGCCTTTACTAACGACATTGCAGAACGACTTACGCTCAGAGTTTGAGGCACGTATAGCTGAGGCGCTTGCGGCCGACCAGTCGCTAACGCCTGACGAAGTCGTAGCACTTATTGACAGTAGTTTACCGAGCCTTATTGAAACAGCCCTTGAGTCAATTCTGCCAGAGGCGATTAATACGTATGCGACGCCTATTGTTGAATCGAAGATTGCCGAGCAGTTACCTAATGCGATTCAGGAAGGGATCACTAGTAGCAGCGAAACAATTCTTGCGTCTTTAGAAAGCGAGATTGACCAATCCGTCGCTGAAAAGCTAGCGACGGATCTGCCTGTCTTTGTAAGAGACGAGGTGTCGTTGCAAATTCCATCGGCGGTTAAGGCACACCTTGACTTAACGCTCGACGAGGTTGTGAGCGGCTACGTCGACGCGGTCGTACCAAATGCAGTTCAAGCTGAAATGCAGGCTAACCTCACAGCGGAGACGCTTTGGCCACTGTTGCGAGACCCTGCGGGTAATCAAGCAACTAGCATCGTCGAGGGTTATCTCAACGCGGAAACTATCTGGCCAATTATACAGGAAGTGTCAGGGCTACAGTCATCAGAGGTCGTCGCTACTGAACTAGCATCAGTGCTCACTGAGGATAACATTTGGAGACTCGTGTCGGGTCTGAGTGAGACTCAGGCAAACGGCCTTATCTCAGCAGCGCTGGCAGGGCTTGACCTCGAAAGTGGCAGCATGACTGCCGAGGAAATATGGGAACTCATTAACGGTAAGCTTCAAGAGGCCGTTGAGACAACCATCAGCGAAGCCTTTCCAAGCTTAGCGCAAGGCGTACTGTTAGAGAACCTAGCTGAGGCTGTATCAGCCGAGCTACAGCTGCAATTACCAGCACTACTACCGAGTGAGATAGCACAGGTACTTGATGCAGTACTACCCGAGGCCGTACAAGAGCAGGTATTCACGAATTTACAGATAGCCCTTGCAGAGGACGGCTTTATTACTGCGGCTATCGAGACACGGGTTGATGCACGGGCTGATACTCTTATTACTGAGGCGCTAAACGGTACGATCTTGCCTATGATAGGGTCTGAGGTCGAGAGCACAGCTAACGCAATTATACCGCCAATTGTCGAGCAGCAGGTCGCAGACCAGCTAGAAACGGTGCTACCTAGCCTAGTAGAAAATACGGTGCAAGAAGCACTACAGCCAGAACTTGACGCGTTAGTGAATAACACAATACCTAACGTCGTAAATCTGCAAATGACAGCTTCACTACCTGATATGGTAGACCAGCAGCTTACTGAGCGATTTGGCGAAGCGAGACCGTCGGTCTATAGACGCTACTACTTTGAGACACCCCAGCAAGTTTGGGTGGTGGAGCACGAATTTATAGGTGCACCATTTAATGAAAGATTGTACAATAGTTCGGGTAGACCTATGTACGCTTCAATCGAAGTGGTCAATGAGACGAGTTTTGTGGTTACGCTCACCGAGGCAATGACTGGGTGGGTTGACGTTGAGTTTCACATTTAATTTGACACCGCAAGGACCTACTTGATATGACATATCCAATTTATCACGGTATTACGCTGGCAGCGAATGCCGCGTTTGAAAACCTAGTTATCGAAAACCTAAATGCCGACCCAATTGCACCAGATGAAGGCCGCATTTGGTATAACGGTACCGACAAAGTATATCGCATGTCTGTCACAGACAGCGGTGGTGCTCAGCAGACACTGACTTTCCAAACAGGCGAAGAGTTCGCAGCGTTCCTAGTAGAGCTTGCCTCTACAGAAGCCGATGCTTCGGGTGCTAAGAAAGTTGGCTACGACGGTGCCGCAGGCGCTAACGGTTCGTTTACGGTTGCAGCTGGTACGCTTGACGTAGCACTTGATGCACTTGTACAAGCCATTGATGCAGAGAAGAAGGCTACAGCCGACTTAGCTGATACTGCGGCTGGTAAAGGCGCTAACGCAATCGGTTACGAAGGCGCTACAGGTGAGAAAGGTTTCTTCACTTTAGCAGCAGGTACACTAAAATCGTCATTAGACGCGATGGTTGCACAAATCGACGCCAATGCCGAAGCAAGTTCAGTGTCATCACAGAGTATTCAAGACGAACTAGATGCGACGCAGGCCGCAGCAGGTCTTGAAGCCTCAGGTGCCTATGCGCCTAATGAAGCCTCAAACTTCCTTAAAACGGCGGACTTCACAAGCGCAGGTGAAACTGCCAGCTTGAAAGCTGCCGATACGCTGCTAGATGCAGAAGTAAAGAAAGTTGGTGATGCCCTAGCGTCGTACAAGACAGCCAATGACGCAGCCGTAGCTGAGCGCGTGAACAAAGCTGGCGATACGATGACGGGTAACCTGAACATGGGTGATAACGCCGTTAAGTCTTCTTATGCGCCACAGGAAGCTGATGACTTAACTAACAAGGCATACGTTGACTCAGTAGCGACAGGTCTTGACGTTAAGAAGTCGGTACGTGTTGGTGCACTAGACAACATCGACATTGTGACTAGTGGCCTACTTATCGTAGATGACGTTCAGACCGTTGCAGGCGACCGCGTATTGTTAATGGGTCAGACTAACCCAGCTGAAAATGGTATCTACATTGCTGCCGAAGGCGCGTGGGAGCGCTCAGAAGATGCAAACGAAGATGTTGAAGTAACTAGTGGCTTCTTTACGTTTGTTGAAGAAGGTACGGTAACGGAGAACAACGGTTATGTACTGATCACCGATGGCCTTGTAGAGGTCGGCGTGTCAGAACTTAACTTCGAGCAGTTCTCGGGTGCAGGTCAAGTTATCGCAGGCGCTGGTATCTCAAAACAAGGTAACGAACTATTCCTAAACTTCGGTGCAGGTATTGTTGAGACACCAGAAGATGAGATCGGTATTGACTTCGGCGCGGGTCTATTTACTACAGAAGATGGTATGACAGCTTCTACGACGGCTGCTTCTAAGCTTGAAGTGAAGATTGATGGTACAACGCTTGTTAAGACCGCCGACGGTCTACGCGTAGCAGACGAAGTACTGAACGCGTCAAGTAATCTACAGTCTGAGTTAGACCTGACGCAAGCTGGTGTTGGTGTTGATACCGCAGGTAACTACGTTCCAGCGACAGGTGCAAACTACATTGCGGCTGAAACATCTATCCATGGTTCTACCGTGAAGCTAGATGCCGAGCTAAAAGCTGTGGCTGATGGCCTGACTGCCGAAGTAACAGCACGTGGTGATGCTGACACAGCTCTTCAAAATGAGCTTAATACAACTCAGACGGGTGCAGGTCTTGAAGAAGATGGCACGTTTGTAGCTGTACCAGAAGCGAACTACGTTAACACAGCAACGTCATTGAAAGACGCTGATATGATCTTAGATACGCAGCTTAAAGTAGTAGCTGATGGTCTAGCTCAAGAAATCTCAGACCGTGCGTCAGAAGATACGGCTATCCGAGCAGGTGCAGGTCTACTTGTAACAGGCGCTATGCCTGACACAAGTGCAACAACGTACCTACAGGATTCAGCAAGCATCTTTGGTGCTGTGGTTGACTTGGATGCGGCACTAAACGCAGGTCTTGTTAAAGCGGCGACAGACACATCTAACGTTGTGTCACAGCTTAACGCGAACAAGTTCTCGTATGTATCAGCAGGCGAATCGCTTGTGCACAGCATCCAGCACAACCTAGATGCGCCGATTGTGGACATCACAGTTTGGATCCAGCGTGAAGACGGCAAGTTCTACAATGACTTGGCGCTTGTAACGGAAGAGAGCAACAACGAAATCACAGTAACGTTATCAGCTGCGGCAAACGTTAAAGTGTCAGTTGATGCTATCCGTCAGTTTACTGATCCTACGGCGTAAGCCTTGGGTTAGTAGCCTAGCGTAAGCTATCTAGCGAGGGGCAGGTGCGAAGGTGCCCGCCCCTTTCTTTTTATGAGACTACTGAGGCAGTTGTACAATGATTACTTTCGATTTTTACCGTAAGCCAATTACAGGTTTACGAACAAAAGAAGATGTCCTACGCGCATTAGATGAAGCCCTAGAAGAAGTACAAGCGGCCATCATTGCGGGTAACGTATCTTCCTCAGACTTATCTGAGGCTATCACCTTCCTTAAACGCTTCTACGAGCGTCTTGAGCGCCTTATCTTGGGTGAGGGCAAGATTGACTATGCCAAGCTGCTAAAGATGCAGGCCGAAGACCCTGTGCTTAAACAAGCCAAACGTCGCTTTGAGCGTCAGCAAAAACTTTTAAACAAGCAGTAGGTACTAGTCATGCGTATAACAGCAAATGCCAAAGACGTTCAACTATCAGGCTGGGTACGCCAGCTACAAAAACAAATAAAGCAGTTCAATGGCGACCTAAACAAGGATGGCGACGAGCAGCCATCTATGGAAGAACAGATAATCTTCGTACAGCAGCAGTATGAATTACTCAGTCTGTTATACGAAGTATCGCTGGGTTATGACAACCCAGACGTAGTGCAACGGATTATAGGCGTAGACGCAGACCTGATCAGTCGCGAAGCCACTACCAAAGAATAGGTAGTAAAAGATTAATGAGTATGAGCACGAGAACTTAACACTTTAACTTACTTAACATAGGAACAGATGTTATGGCAGCACCGCAAGAATTGCTTGTACGCACGCACCTGCGAATGCACGGCAACGCATCACTAAGTTTCGACGATATGACTGAGTTCCCGCTTACACCGTCTGCGGGACAGTTTGCATTGGTAGATGGTATTTTGTACATCTACGCGTCGCTTGGTGGAGTTGAGACGTGGTTCCCACTAACGAACAGAAAATCATCACATGTCCACTATCAAGCGATTGCGGCACAAGTGTGGAATGTATCGCATAACTACGGTACGACTGACTTAATCTACTTTGTATACGACCAAAACGGTCGCCTAATGCAGGCCAATGCTAACTTTGTAGACGATGACCACTTCGAGCTAACACTCGGTACAGCGATGAAGGGTAAGGTTGTTGTATTTGCTCACTCAGATTTGTGGGTACCACGCCTTGAAACGACGGATGGTTATGCAGAGAAGCTGACGCTTAATCAACACTTAAATGTAGCAAGTGACCACGTGATACTTGACGCATCAGGTGTGACGGTTGGCGGTACGAATCTAAGTACGTGGATCCAAGAGAACAGCGACCGCATCGGTATTCTTGAATACATGCTAGAGAATAACGTTGACCCTGAGATCACAGCGCAACGCCTAGCCGACCTAGAGTCAAAGCTAACGACTGTCCAATGGTCAGACATTGTTGACGCACCAGACATCGAAACATTAGAAGCTCACCCAGCGCAAACCTTTACTGAGGTAGAGGTGGCCAACCTTCGAAGCGGTAAGTCTGCTACGGGTGAAACCATGACACAAACCATCGTGTATGGTGGCGACATCGAGCCTGACGTAGAATCAGCAGGGACGAACGATATTTGGTTCGATACCAGTGGCGACGCTACTATCGTTAAGAAGAAAAACGGTGAAACGGGTGAATTTGACTTCGTTGCACAAATTGCGTCAGAAATGATCATGAAGCACTCAAACGTAAAATACGTGAGTTCAGCTTCTGATACGATGCACACCTTCACCTTCGATGGAGAGGGTGGCCTACCTGAGCCTGTGGTTATTAAACCTAACTTTGTGACTGTGTACCTTAATCGTCAGCTTCTGCGTAAGAACGAGTATAACATCGTCGATGAAACCACGATTGAAGTACTAGTAGACCTTGCTGCAAATGACGAACTAGAAATTGTGACAGCTTAACCGCTGTCACTGTCATACGTTAGGAGGCAGTATGTCTAATACAAACAAACTTAATGACTTATTCGTAATTCGTCGTGGTGGTGGTTCAACAAAGCTTGAGGCAGGTAAACGCTATGCGTTGACTAGTTCAGGAGCGCTTAAAGCTATGCCGCTAGCGGACACCGCCGACTTCGATAGCTATATCGACGACCCGAACGCGCTTGTGATGCTCGGTGACCGTGGTGACCTGCGTCAAATAGAGACCATCACGCGTAACCTATCGGTACTGTTTAACCGTATGGTAGACCAGAGTGAGCTTTACACGATCACACCTGAGTCAATGTCGGCACAGGTTAACAACAACGCGTCTTTTGCTGTGGGTGGTCTTGCCTACTGTCATAAGGTTCGCATTGTGGGTACCAACGGTAAGTCAGTGTCATTCACACTCTATGGAAGTAACGACAATGTCGTGTGGGAGCAAATCGGTGACGCCGTAACGCATACCTTCACAGCCTCGACAGCGCAAGCGGTCGATGTAGATACGACAGCGCCTAAGTACCGTTTCTTTAAGATTGTACAGGGTGATGAAGAGCCGTTAGGTGAGGTAGAGCCACCAGCTGAGGGAGAAGAACCCGTCGAGCCTGATCCATTAAATGCAACACCAATAACAGGTGTCGTGTTTATGCTTCGAGACAAATCAGTGCCACGCTTCTTTGAAAAAGACAAAGCAGGTAACTTAGAAAGCCTTGTGGCCAAAGAGTACGACCTGAGCCTTTTCATTGATGGCACTTTGACGGCCGATCAGTATCTTTATGTATTGGCGGTGCCAAAGCAGCTGCGTATTCGCAGAAACTTTGATGGTTTCTTTTTCACACCCGCGACACTACCTTCGGCCGATACCACCGTGTCAGTTCAGCTGAATGACGTTGAGATAGGGAGTATAACTTTCACAGCAGCAGGTGCTGTGATTTTTAGCGAAATAGAAGAAACGATCCTTGATGCAGGTGACTGGCTTGTCCTAAAAGCTCCATCAGATGTCGACAGCAAGCTAAGTAATATATCAGCAACACTCAGTTTCGACCGTGTTGAGGCTGACAGCTACTAGGAGGACTATATGACAACTAAGTCAGGTAAGCATAGTTTGCGTGACCTATTCCTTATGGGACGGGACGGTAAAAAGAACGTGTTAGATCCGAACAAGCGCTACATCATGTCCCGACAAGGTGACCTGATTGAAGTTAGTGCTTCGGGTGACAATGTGGATGACGATGGCGAATTTAACCAGCAGGTTGATAACATCAACTCACTGGTTGTTTCGGGCGACCGTGGCGACCTTCGTCATTTAGAGACAATCATACGTAACATGTCATCAGTCTACTCGAATGCAGTGCTGAAAGAAGACGTCTTACATACCGACGAGGCGAACCCAACGGCTGAAAAGTACTGGTACCCACACCCCAGAGATTCAGGCAAGAATACTGACAATATAGGAAATGATGATTCTGATTTCGGACAGCCTCGTGTAATAAATTACTTACGTATTGAGTTACCCGACCATTTTGAGTCAGCTTCCGACGAGTATACTTTTACTTTGCGTGCGGGTCACACGGGTTCTTCATTTCCGATTGTCGAATCGCTAACCTACCGCCCTGCCGAGCACGGCGGGCGAGGTGCGAAAGAGTTGGTCATGGTCGTTACGGATCCGACACCGTACCAATATGCGTACTGTAAGATAGATGAGGGAGGTTATCTACCGATAACGAAGGTGGCTGTTTCTCACTCCCCTGTTTTAGTCGACAGATTTCTAGGGGCTGACGAGGGTAACCGAATCAATGAGCTGGTGGGTGAGTCCTATGACTTATCAGTATTCATAGAGGGTGGCATTCCTTCTAGCGAGCGATTACTCCAATTTAGGGTACCACAGCGGCTAACATTGAAAGCTAACTTTGAGGACTGCGTGGGTAAGTGTATGACTAGACCAAAGAGTGCCCTTGGTATTGAGGTCTATAAGGGGTCTATCCAGCTTGGAATCCTTACTATTAACTCAAATGGGGCTGTGACTGCGACATATCCTGAGACTGTGTTTAACGTAGGTGAACGCCTCGTGTTAAAGTCTACAAGCATAGGCGACCCGCAACTTAGCGATGTCGCATTAACGTTTGTCTTTAAACGCGGCTAAACCTGTTTAATCACCTGTAGGGTTCTATCGGGAACCCTACGGATTATACGAGGTATATCCAGTGTTCGAAGAACTGTTAAAAGCCCTATTGGGTTTCATTTTCAAGCCCAATGCAGCAGGTCAGGTCGAGATGCAAATCGACGTGCTGTTGCAGTGCATAACTTTAGTTGCCTTTGCTGCGTTATATCGCTTTAAGCTGGTGCCCTTGTTCAAGTCGCTTGATACGCTAATGCCCGCATGGGAGCAACGTGCTGCGCGCTTAGACGATGCTATCACCACTATTAGCACGATCCATGAGGTTGTCGATAGTATCAAGGCCAAGGCTGAGAAGCTTGATGTTGGCCGCGAGGACAACGAGGAATTGCTTCGTGAGCTGCAAGCCCAACTTAAACTAGCAGAGAAATCTGTCCAGACGATCACAGAGTCACTGCATGCTGCGACTCAGCGCTCTATCTTGGATTGGTTAGAACGGTCTGAAGATCGTATGGCTGACCCACTACGTGAGCTGTCTGTGATCCAATCGGAGATCCGTAACTTGTCCACCTTATTAATGGCCACGTCGGTATCTCGTTACAACAAGCCCCTGAGTTAAGGAGTAGCACGATGGATAAGATCGCGTTTAGCCTAACTACAAGCAAGTGGTTAGAAGCTTTTAAGGCAAATCAGACGTTCGCATTGAACCAAACAATGCGAGCAGACTTTCCTTTCCAAGCGACTAGTCAAGAGATCTTACTAAACCTTTATGAGCATTGGTTCACTTGGCTGCTTACAATTGAGAAGCAGCTAAGTACGAGTGGTACGTTTGACGAAGAGACCCGAACCGCGCTGGTGAAGGCCACCATGGATGTGCAGGCGCAATATCAATCAGCTGTTGCGCAACATAGCCTAATGGATAGTAAGGTTAAATTGCTATGGGCACGCGTCTACAAGCCTGCTCATGATGCTTATGTGGCCTATGTGGCCACGTTGGCATTGGATCAGGATGTAGGCGTTGTATACTCACAGTTGGCTGAGAGGCTATTGTCGTTTATGCAGCATACGTTGTTCGCGCTACATGAGGTGGATGACTTATTGTATAATCCTAAAAAGACATCCTTTATTTCTGTCGATGATTACGTTTGTGACGTGTACAATCAACAGGGTAAAGACCTCTTAGGCGAACGAGTACGTTTGTACAAGAGTACGCAAGGAGCTTCACAAGAGGCTACTTGGAAAGTGAAAAGCTACACTGATTGCCACGTACCCGAAGGCTTGCGCACACAGTTGCGCAGCCATCTACCCGAGGCACATTTGTGATAGCCCGTGGGCGGTCTTTAACGAGGCCGCCAACTTTATAACAACAATCGAGACTGAGATACATGGCCAATAATTTCGTAGTTAGCGTCGCCAAGGCGCTAAAGCTTGACGTAGACCACGTCGAGACTTACTGGAAAAAATCACTCGCTATTGCGGCGAAGAACGGCAAGAACGCCGAGAACTCAAACTTTTATGCCTACGTAACAGGTATATTCAAGCGCTTACTCGCTGACGACGAAGACGCAAAGCTCACCAAAGAAGGCAAACTTGCCCTACCCCGCGCTGAGGCACTACTTGAACGCTACCGCCACCTAGAGAGTTTAAACCTAGATGAAGAAAGCGCTATGCAAAAGAAGCTAAAGGCCAATCAGCAGCGTAAAGAAAAGCAAGCCGCTGATGGCACACTCCCGAAGCCTAAACCGAAAAAAGAAAAACCCAAGCCTGACACAAAGGAAAAGCCTGAGCCTGAGCAAGACGAAAAGCCAAAGGTAACGCCGAGCAAAGCCGCAGTCGGTAAGGCGCTGGGTGACAATAAGGATAAGTTCAATCTTCCACCTGACGCGTCTGACGCGGAGAAGACACTCGCACGTGACCTAGCTGAATTGTACAAAGAAATGTTACTACGCTGGGAAGCATTCAGTGACAGTGCTTCGATTAACCTTGATGGTGAAGAAGACGTCATGGAAATGACATGGCACGAAGACAACCCATACGGTAAGTTACCAGCGGTTGTACGTGAAGTACTTCAAGCAGGTGCTGCTATGCACTATGAGTCACTGCAAGACGTTAGTAACATCGCGCGCCAAGCTATGATGAGTTGGCAAGCCACACACCCGACACTTATTGAAGACATGCAGGCACTAGCGGATTTGCCAACGCTTCACCGCCGTGCACTATTACCCTTAATGCAAGAGCTGGTTCGACAGGGCAATATGCCAGAATCAATTCTTGAATTGGTTAAGAAAAACACGGCATCAGGTACGGCTGACTGGCTGAATGTGTTCCCGACACTTTTGACGAGTAATGCGGAGCAATCACCTAGTTTCGACGAAAGTGTCTGTGTTGCAGTTACTGATACATTAGTCGAATGTCTACTTAGCTAAAACACGCACCATTGAGGGGCATTGTACACCGTATATTTTTACATTTTTTTATTGTACAATGCTTCCAACCAAGGCGAGTTTATGCGATAGTATAAACACTGAATTACCTAGTAATTCTCGGCTTGTACAACGTTTAAGCAGGCCGCGAACGGGAAGCGGAAACACAGATAAACGCGACCCATTTAGTTATAGCTAAACTATTAATTATGTATACATAGAGGATGAGACGATGTCTAAGACAATCATTGGTCAAATGTTAGAGAAGCACGCAATTGAAGAAGGTGTAGTAGCACTTGAAGAAGAGCTAGTGACACTTGAAGCAGAGCACGCTGCTATCGAAGAAGAGCTTGAAAAGGCTGAGTCAGACGAAGCTAAAGCTGAAATCGAAGAGCGTCGCATGTCTTCACAAGAGCGTATCGCTGCTAAAAAGCGTCGTCTACAGTTAAAGCGCGACCCTAGCTACCGTAAGGCTGTTAAGCAAGCGGCGAAGCTAAACAAAGGTCTTGATAAGCCTAAGTACAGCGTACAGCGCGACGACGAGACAGGCAACTGGGTTGCTGCTAAGATTGACCTAGCACTTTCTAAGAAAGCTCGTCAAGCTGCTAAGACTCGTCGTAAGTAATTACACGTCTAAGTGGTAAAGAAAGGCTCGTTAATTCGAGCCTTTTTTGTATGAGAATGAAAGAGGTATAACAACCATGACTACACGAATTGCACAAGTATTAGAAAGCTTAACGCCCGCCGCAGTGACGACCCTAAATGAGGCAGCACTTGCAGGTAAGCGTGAGCGTCGTATGTTCTTCAAAGTAAAGTTTCACACGACTGATGGCGAGCAGAACATTATTGTAGAAGCACCAAGTAAACAGTTGGCAATCACAAATGCTGTATTACTTGCAAAGTACCAGATGCCAACTATTGCACCACTCGTTGCAGCGTCTCAGGGCGACACCGAAGTCGAACTATATAGTGCCTTCACGCCAGCCGATGTACCGTTCATTGATGTGGCCGACGCCTCAGAGCAAGACCCTAAGTACTGGATCTTCAAATCTGCAAAGACTGACCTTGCAAAGCTTGCACGCAAGAACAACCGCATTCCTTATGTCATGCCAAACATCGCCATGACACACCCATTGAAAAACCAATACTCACTTGTACCAGCCTACGACGTTCCTAAGTACGTCAAAGAAGGTCAAGTCGTTATTGGTAAGGACGGCGCACGTCGTCGACAAGGCTTCTCAGACGAGCCTTACGGGAAGTAATCAAGTGATCCGCCCAAGCCCTAGCCGACGTGTTAGGGCTTTTTTTATTTGGAGACCAACTGCCATGACACCAACCCCAATAAATGAGCACCCACTGGCCAATGAAGTACGTGAAAAGTTAACCGACGGTACCGTGACAGTCGGTTGTCCAATAGAGCCGCATGAGTGGACAGCTGATGACCATGAACGGTTAGCGGCAGCCTGTGCTTTTGTCGAGCGCCTTCGACGCGAGGAACCTGACTTTCCTAAACCTGACGCATGAGTTAGAATGCTTCGCAATCGAGACTGATATGAGAATCTGCTATGCAGCGAACAATGCACGTCATGTACAGTGGCCAAACTGAAAGCGTTATACGCCCAGTTGGTGCTGTTGAGAAACAAGATGGCCGATGGGTGCCCGTACCAAAGCTTAAACCAACTGAAATCTATGAGCGCCTAGTGTCTGGCCAAGTCGTCGTTATTGACCGAGGGGACAGTGCATGAAAAAACCGTTAGCGTGTCCTTACTGTTCGACAGTAAGTGAAACCGTACTTGCTGAGCTTGTGACAGGTCGTGAGATCTACCCCAACCGCCCTGACCTACACTTTAGAAACTTTTGGCAATGCGAAAAAGAATGCGGCGCGTATGTTGGCTGCCATTTAGATGACGGGAACGGTATACGACCACTAGGTCGACTGGCTAACGCTCAACTTAGAGCCGCAAAGAGTCGAGCGCATCGTGCGTTTGATCCTCTTTGGAAAGACAAGCTCATGAAGCGTAAACAAGCCTACGCGTGGCTGGCAGGTGAGCTAGGCATTCAAGTTGATGATTGTCACATTGGGATGTTCGATGTCGCGATGTGTGATTTAACTGTTCAGCTGTGTGCACGGTACCGACCAAATAATGAGGTGCCTGCTCATCGTAAACAATCAGGAAGAGTGAGGCGCAAGCGCGCCCCAGCCTAATCCCCTGCACTTTCCTTATCATTTATAAGGCGGTACGCAAGCACATAGCTAACTTCACGCTTAGAGTTATCCTCATGCGTCATAACAACGTTAGCTTGCACTGTACCGTCTAACATAGCACAGCCTATAATTGGGGCTGCGCGGTAAGCATCAGGTTTACGGAATGCACGCCAAGCCATACTAAGGCGCTGCCACAAAGACCACTTCCCTACATAAACGCAAATTGGCTTATCGTAGTCAAAGGCATCACCTGTTTCGCTAGCCTTACGCATCGACGTAAAGCTCACGGTGCGACGCTAGTCGGTCTTCCCATACCTTGGCAGCCACTTCAATTTCATGGTCGATCTTGGCGCGGACGACGTCGAGGTCACGGTGCCATTGCTTGATACACTCTTCTTTATTGTCGAAGACGTGCAGCGGTGTGCCCGTGTAGCCACGAAAGCCCGTGTTATCAAAGATAGGAACTATACGCGACGTAGGTAAGCCCTTTTTACTGAGTGGACGCAGGTGGCAGGTCGAGTAGTATATCTTCTTGTTTTCAGGAAGGTTGCCATTGGACACAACCAGCATTTCAGTCGGCGGTACATTCCGCAAAGGCTTCTTCAAAAGGTCAGGTTGATTGAAGTGGCAGACCCAGACGCGAGTACCATTCAGGTGACCCTCGGTTAATTGTTTAATATCTATGGCGCTCATACGGTACCTTTCTTAGACGTGAGTAATGCGAATAAGTTGAACACCTTCTCTTCAAACTCTTCGAGCGTGCCATTGTTTTCAATGATGATGTCGGCGTGCTCTTTGCCAATGGTGTTGCTTCCCGACTCGACCGAGCCTAGGCGCTCAGTTGCATCAACCCAGATAACAAGATTGCCTAATCCTTTCTCACGTAATACGTTCAGTTCGTCGAGATTACGGATCCCGCAGTAGATGTCGTGCTTCTCAAAAATAAGCTCGCCTAGACGGCCTAGGTCAGGTGAATTGAACGCCACAATTTCGTCAAACCATCGCTGACGATGATTAACACGATCCGCAAAGCACTGCTCTTTTGTCGCGTACCCAAACTCATCTTTAAGCTTATCGAATAAAAACAGGTCGCATGCAAACTCTGACGACGCAGCGAACGTTAAGCCAAAATGCTTCTTTACGATTTCAGCCGCGCTGTCTTTACCATGGCGGGCAAAACCCGTGAAAAAAATTCCCATAAGGGTACCTCTTTAGTCTCAATTAATGTTTTTCTAGTGCTGTCTCTATACAGCCTGTTCAGTATATCAGCGTTTAAGCATGCTTTGTGATAATTTTTAAAATTCGTCGTTGACACCTGCGCCGCAGGAGTTTAGAATCGTTGTACAACGTTAGGGTTGTGATATGAGACTAACGGAAGGAGCACGGTTTTGTTTAAAGAACTGTTCCGCTGGATAAACGGCCGACAAGAGTCAGGCTATCAGCGAATGCTACTTTTTCGTTCGACGCTAATTAAAGCGGACTGCTATCTATTACGCTTTCCTGCGAACAGTGAGATTAAACCTCATGTTGATGCAGTTAAGGCTGGGCGTCACTTTAGAGTAAACATCATTCTAAAGCACGCAGCCAACGGTGGTAACTTCGAGTGTAGCAGCTGTATAATTAATTGGCCGAGACTAAAAGTATTCAGACCTGACCTGTATTCACATAGCGTTACCCGCGTAGAAAAGGGCACGCGCTATGTACTAAGTATAGGCTGGGTGCGCAAAGATTAAGAAGGGGTCGCCTGATGATGCGCAAAGTAGTACCGAGCGCAGATCCGACGAAACCCAGAAAGGTACGACCTAGACGCTATGTGGTACCAAGGTCAGTGTCCCCGACACGGCCTCGAACGGTAACGAAGAGTAAAGCGCCGACACGCAAGAAGCAACGAGTTGACATGGTCGACTATTACTGTGCTGCGCTTATAATGTGCTTTCTAGCAGCACTCTTCGCACCGTACTTATAAAAATTAACTAACCGATAAGGACACTAACTATGTTAGGTCAAACATTTGAAGACAAGAAAGCCCGCGCTATTAAGTTACTAGCAGAGCAAGACCCGATGACACTTGCCCTCGCACTGGTTGAAGCCACCGAATCACTATCGAGCGCGCTAGACAATGGCTGTGGTAACGATGTTGCTGTTGAGTCAATCCTAGGCAACGAGATAAACAAGGCTGCAAAAAGCACCGCCGACGAAAGAAACTACCGAACTTTTGCCCGCGCTCTTGAAGCAGGCCAGCAAGAATCAATCCTAACTGCCATGATGGAACTAGGTTCGATTTGCGTTCATGTTGACCAACTAAAAGAAACGTTTCCTGTTGAGGATGTTTACGATAACTCGGGTGATGCCTCGCGTAATTTCGGCATGCACGGTATCGAGCCTGACACCCGCAAGCTATCTATTATATACTGCGCATCAACAGAAGATTAAGGGTACCTTATGTCTAAACAAAACTTTCATATCTCGGAGATCCCAGAGTTCAGAGAGAACCCAGTGGCCGAGGCTTTCACGACCTACGTACTGGGCACTTACATCGGCTTGAAGCATGCCCAAACATACTTCACGCGCTGTAGTATTCCTTTTGGAGCAGCGGAGGTCACCTACCGTATGTATTTAGAATCTACCGACGGGAGCACCGTTGAGTTCTTCATCATCAAAAAAGGCGATGAGCTAGGTGCAATGGCACTGCGCATCTTTGACGCAGACGATAAGATTTTGGAAGACCACATGAGCTTCACCCACTATCAGCTGACACCTGTAGATATGGAAGGTGTTCTTGAGGTCTTACGTAATATACCGAAGCAGTCCAGAGTTGACTATCACATGTGCGGTTGTGACAACCCTGATCATAAGCACGTACATTAAGGAGCTGTACTATGATGTTTCCGACCGACGACACACGTGATAGCCAGACACCCGAGCAGCTTGCACAGGCGCGGTTTGACCGTGCTTCGAGCATCTACACGACGCTTATGCTAGAGCCTACTGTTGAGAATACGTGGCGCTTTGCTGATGCACTCTCAGAAGACTGGGAAGACCTCGCACAACGTGTGATGGGCTTGCTACGCCAAGACGTCGATGCCTACATCATGGAACAAGAAGGTAACACCGAGTTACTGGAAAAGGTTTGGACACACTTAGAAACCGAAGAGGCTAAGCATGGGCATACGGTTGAACGCGAGGCTCCCGAGCATCTAGAAGGCGCATGTGCTTGCGACTTCGAGTCTAAAGATGAGTGGGACGCAGCTCAGCTCGGTAAACCTGTTCCGAGTGTGGCTAACTTTAAGCTCGTTTGGTTAGCCGTCGCATTTCATGCACAAAAAGACATTAAGCTAAGCAAGGCTACAATTGAATCACTTAAAGACATTGAATTTCAAAAAGCCGCATAACTACTTGCCGTGCAGCTAGTTCGGTGGTACTTTACCGCCAATCGCTGCCCAGCGATTAGCTTAGGAAAAAGAGAGCCAGCGTAATGCTGGCTTTTTCGTGTCTGGGGAAAGGTAAGGACTAAATCTTAGCCCTTACGAGTTGGTTGCGGCCTTTTTCTTTTGCCGCGTAGAGCGCCTTATCTACTTGGGCAAACACGTAGTCAGCCTTCGCGCTGCCCTGTATGAAACCAACGCCTGCCGAAAAGGTCACGACATTATAAGGTGCGTTCTTCTCATGCTCACGGCCAAGGCGCTGAACATCAGCGCGTATTGAATCAATGAAATCAAACAGGTGTTGCTCAGTGCGGCACTTACAGACTAGTAGGAACTCTTCTCCCCCAATACGATAAGCTGTGTCGCCTCTACGACGTAGGCGTCCAAGGAACAAGCGTCCAACCTCTGAAAGTAAGCGGTCGCCTTGCTGGTGGCCATAGCTGTCGTTGTACTGCTTGAAGTTATCAAGGTCTAGTAGCGCTACGCCAATAATATCCTTGTCTGTCATGCCAAGCAGGCGCAAGCCGAACTCTTCATCGAACTTACGGCGGTTAAATACGCCAGTAAGCGAACAGCGCTCAAATGCTTTTAGGCTGGTTATATCGGAGAACACCCAAATGTGGGCGGTCTCACCCTCAGCATTAACGTGGTACGTCCCTCGGCGGAGAAAAACACGGCCATCAGTAAGATGGATCTCATCTTCTGTTTCGCGGCGTGTCTCGTATAAATCCTCTACCTGCTTTCGGAAAGTCTCAAGGTCAGTGACCTGCGCCTCAACATAATCAAGTATCTTGCTGTCGTCATGAGTCCCCATGACGGTGCTTGGGATCCCCCACATAGCGATAAATCGGTCATTCGCATAAACAATTTTTCGGTCAGGAGAAACGACCAGCACGCCATCGGGCAGCGAATCGAGGGTCTTCTTTAACAACCCCAAATTTTCGGGGTTCATTGCGTGTGTCATATCGGTCTACCTTAATTCTTTTTCTTAAATCCATCTAACGGCTAACACGATCTTGAAGTGCTGGTCGCAAAGCTAGTCCCTTTATCTTAGTACATTTTTACGGCAAGTTACTAGTCACGTTTTAGCCTTTTTACGAGTATATAGTGTACACGAAATCGCCTGCACCGCAAGTAGTTTTGTACAACGATTTGAGTATAAATACTCAGCAATCCCGCACTACAACCCCACCAGTAAAGATCTAACAAGTTAGTTGGTCCTCACAAACAAAACTGATAGACTTAAAAAAGTAGCTACAGAGAGCTACTTAATTTGACTAAGAAATGAGACCAAGATATGAACAATTATGTGCACGAGGCGCAGCTGCACGGCTGCCCTAATGGTGAGCAAATGACCCAGTTACCAAAGAACGGGTTAACAGTTGTGGACTTCTACTGCGGTGCAGGTGTGGGGGCAATTGGGACAGAGTACGCAGGCTTTGAAACAATCTTCGCCTTTGATAATAACAAACACGCCGTACGTAACTTTAACAAGAACATTGCCAACGTTGCCGTTGTACTCAATGCAAAGACACTTAACTTTGACGACATCCCTGATGCTGACGTCTACACAGGCGGATTCCCCTGTAAACCATGGTCACGATCAGGAGAGGGTAACGGCGCTGCTTGCGAAAAGAATGGTAACCTTGCTGAACTACTCGTTGATTGCTACCTATACAAGAAGCCTAAAGGGTTCCTAATAGAAAACGTGCGTGGTCTCGTTGACCGCAAGAATATGCCTTTCTTTGAGGAAATGATTGAGCGCCTGTCTACCGAGTTCAAAGTTAAGTGGCAAGTTATTGATTGCTCCGAGTATGGTGTGCCCCAGCGCCGAGAGCGCGTCTTTATCGTTGGGGTACGTAAAGACCTTGAGGGTGAGTTCCAGTTCCCAGAGAAAAGCCCTGTGCAATTCACGCTGGCCGATGCACTAAAAGGTTTACCTGAGACGCCCGACGGTCACAATAACCATGAGTACCACGAGAAATGGACACTGCGTAACGATGAGAAACCGTTTGTACATAAGGTTCCCGAAGGTGGTAACTGGCGTAATCTACCTGAACAAGACCAAAAAGACTTCATGCTTGGAGCCTACTATTCATCGGGTGGCCGCACGACGTTCCTGTCTGTGATCAGCAAAGACCGTCCATCACGCACCATTATGTCGAGTCCGATGGGTAAGAACGCTGCACAGATCATGCGTATGTCTGATGGGTCAAGCCGTCGCTTCACTGTTCGCGAGAGTCTGCGCCTGCAAACGGTACCCGATACATGGGGCTTTGATAATGAGACGCCAATCAAGTCACAATACGAGCGTTGCAGCGGGATTCCGTCGTTAATCAGCTGGAAATTGATGAAGAACCTTGCTATAGTTCTCGCCCCCTAGGACACCGAGAGATACTTAGGGATAAGATGAGACATAGTTCCCAACCAGAACCAAACCATTGTTTGTTCCCTACTGGATAAACAAGGGTGGCGCTCATCTTATTTAAGTGATTGTACAACTGGTTGGTTTAATACCATTTGCCCAAATTGGTTGTACAATCACTCTTTTTACCCGTACTTAGAAAAACCGATAAGACATCGCTATGTTCAAAAGAATAATACTGGCGTATTACAGACGCTTTCCAACACCACAAATGGTCGATGACCTGCAAGTCGACTATATACACCCGCCACATGGCATTGACAGAACAAACCACTTATTACCACACTCACACTTGTGGGACAGACTGGATTGGGAAACCATACCTTTCACCGAGCGCGAATCCGTCATGTACATACGCTTTATGGACGACGACCACCTAGAAAAACTCATTGAACGCGGTAAGTCTATACGATTCCATATCCACGGCGAAGAAGGCGGTGGCATACATCAAGAGCGCTTGTACTTACAATACAACTATCGAAAGGTCATACGACGGATGGCCGATGGCTTCTTTATCATTGGCGGGCTACTCGCAGCCGCAGGCATTGCCCTGATGGTACGTTAACGAATGCTGATTGACCGCAAGCTATACACGCAGCTGGATTCCTTGCTGTGGGATCAGCATGGTCGCTACATTCGGCCAGACCATGCAATACAGATGTATGAAACTCGCTGGCGGTACGTAGACCACCCGAAAATAACCCCCTCTGAGCAAGCACTCATTAACGACCTGACCACCCGCTACTGTGGTGGCGTCTTCATGCCCGCAATTTAACCAAATTGACTGTCCCACAGAACTTTTCGTTGTACAACGCTTGTAACTTAAACAAACGTCTGCTATCTTACCAGCGATACTAAAATTTAATAATAGAGACCGAGACCCAAATAATGAAGAACCGCCTATTAAGCGAGATCTTGCCCAGCTTGGACACCTCAGTACCTGCAAAACATCCTAAGTGCCTCGGCTATACGGATGAATGGACGCGAGAGTTTGACTGCGAATACCAGACATCCTTGGAGTGTACCGATTGTAAGTATGGTGGTCACGGTGGTCGTAAAGACCCAGAAGCAAAGGTAAATCAGCTATGAGTACAACGATATACATTGACCTAGACGGTGGTAACGTATTAGCGAGTGAGGAAGCGCTGAAAGAGAGCTTTGCTGGCACGCGTGCCTTTACGTACAGCACTGTTACAACGGCACCGATAGCAACCGTACACGCAATGTCGTTAAGTGGCCAGCGCCCTAACGACGTGGTGATGAAAGCTGAAAAGATTATCGCGCTACACAACCAGCGCCAACACGAGGACTAACCATGGACGCAACGACCCTACGATTTCGATTTCAGCTGCCAAACGACGTAAATGCAACAGTTATCCAAAACACGCTGGACAGCTCAAGCGTAGTTAACTACGAGCACACTTACCACGTGTTTAACTACAGCAGCCGTGCGATACGCCCCGATATTATCAGCACAGCCGACCAACGTATTCACGTCAACTACGAGCACGGTAAAATGACGGACGAGCTTTCTATCGTGTACACAATCATCAACGCGAGAATGGAAGAAGAACTCGAACTGTTTGGCGGTCAGGTTATAGAAGCCCATTCAAAAGCCTGCTTCGAATTTAAGTACGTTAAAGCGGATGATGGTCAGTCGTATGAGCTTGTGAGCATTCATCGTGGTATTGACGAAGTCTTCACCACACGTGACGGCGGAGAGATACCAAAGGATGTCACACAGTGTGTGTTTGACTTCCGTACGTCGCTGCCAATCGTAATACGCCATTTACATGTGCCAATGGTTTCGAGTAAATTCGGGCAAACGTCTGATATTCAGATCCCCGAAGAGGCGCTTTAGTGGAACCTAATTTCGAAGAGGCCATCGGCATCGGAATAGACAATCACCTCAGTTTGGAGAGGCTAATGAAAATAGATGAGTTCGACAAAGAGGCCGCGCTGCGTACCCTCTTTAATGAGTCGCCTAACGCTACTTGGTCACAGATACTAAGTGGCTACCCCGTTAATAAGACAGTCCTAACAGTTACTTGGGCAGAGCTTGAGTTCTACTATGTTTTGATAAATGACAATCGCTTAAAGGTACGCTGTAAGGGTCATACTGATGACCTACACATTATTGATATGTACGAGTTCGATAGCTACGTCAAACGTCGTAAGTTAAGCGCTGCCATTGACGCGGTGAATAATAACTTATTGTCACTGGGTAAGGCATACGAAGAACTACACGCTATTTGTATGCAAGAAATACAACCGCTGATAGATGCTCATAAATACGATCAGGCTATGGCAACGTTAATGAATCTGCGTGTATCTAAAAGTAAGGTAGGCCAAGACATCTACAAACGCATTGTCGATGAGGCACACCGTAACAACAAACTCGACCAACTCGTCGACGCCAGCGCGGAGCAGTGTATTAATGAGTAACAGCATAGCAGATTCAAACATTTCACATCAGCACGTACCTGACGATGAGTGGGGCTTACTGCCTATCCTTGCCAAGTTTAACGCAGAGGCTGCCCTTCCTGAAATTGTAGAGCGCTTTGATTCTTTTTGTAATGCTTATATGTCGAACCATGACGAGATCAAGCGTTCAGCTAACACGGCCATGGCCTGTTACCTTGGCATGGCTCTTATTGATAGTGAGAACGGCAAATGTGACTTACGTGAACGTATCAGCGAAATTCTAGCTGGCCTAAACGAGAAAGCTGATGGCAACAAAGAATAAGCAAACCCTAAAAGAGTTCGAACGCGATTACTTGCCGACGCCCTGTCATTGTGGCGCGACGATGACCGCAGAAGAAGCATTCTACTACGAGCAGTGCGAAAGCTGCACCGAAGAAAAGTGGCATCGCCTTCGTAGTTGGATGGCTGGTGCCGAAGATAAAGAACTGGACGAGCGCTTTAGCGCGCCGCCAAGCAAAGATAACAAGGTAATGCACTGATGCAAAACGGCCTAGAAAAATTAAGACACCAAGTAAGCGTCGATACGTGGATGGGTATACGCCTAACGGGGGCAGAAGCTCAGGACATACTTGACCACGTAGACATGCTACAAAGCACCGTAGTCGCACTACAGGCTCAAGTAGAGGCCAACGTAAACAACCCTACTGCCGTGAAAGTTGCAGCTGTGCAGGAGTTTACAAGTGGACTTGTGCGCTGCCCAGAACAGCACCTGTCGCTGGCTGACGTACTCCCAGCAATGAAAGAGTACTACCACGGCCTCGCTAAGGGGTTACGTGCACCAGAGGTTTACGCTTTGTACTGTAGTGATGTAGAGTGCCCTATAAGGCTAGCGATTTACTTTGATAAAGACTTAGCCGAGCAAGACCGTATCGCAATGGAGCGCTGGCAAGATCAGATCCCGTTGTCTTTCAAAGAGGATTTTGTGGTGTCTGATGAACTATCGGATTATCTAGATACAGCCCCCGTCGGCCATCATGGTACGAGCTGTATGACGGGAACATTTAGTGTGGTGCCAATCGCTATCAAAACAGGTAAAGAAAATGTCTAAACATGTACACCTAGAACTAAAATGTGATGATGAGACCTTTAGCATTCGAAGCGCTCATGATGGTTTTAGGTTGCGTGTAGACCCAGCTAACCGCCATAACGGTACCCAAAGCTATGATGGCTGGTTCGGCTCAGACGGCCGCAGCTATAAGCGTGTACAAGATGCCAAGAGTGGTCTAACTAAGTTCTTGGGACTTAGTGAAGGCTGGGTGGATAAAACAAAACCTTAGAGCAGCCAATGAGTTTAAAGATTGGAATACCGACCATCAATGCCACCTGTAACGAGTGTGGTGCACAGCGCACGGGTCTAGCAGTTGATGACTTTCGCGAGTCAAACACGATGCCGCCTTCCGTGCACTTCATGTGCCGTTATTGTGATCAAATGGCGACACTCAAAGCGAGTGATATACCAAGCCCACTCTTTGCTAAGCTTGTTAACAAAATTGCACGAGAGCGTGGCATTAATGACAATGCAGCCTTTCTCAACTTAACCCCTTTATAAGGACTATCATGACCGCATACGATGGCAGAAAGCCAACATCAAAGAAAGAACAGATCCAGTGGTTAGTCGACTGGGCAGCAAGAAAGCGCAGTGAGAATGGCAAGGGCTGGGAAGGTCTTGACGCAAATAACCAAGAACTTGCGGAAGAGTTCAGCGAGGATAACGCTATCACCCTGAGCCACAACACGTGGAAGTCTCGCATTAGAGACGCAGCAGAAGAAGCAGGCTTTCGTGGCCGCCGAGTATACATCCCAACAGGTGGCTATGGTTACATCCCGCGTTACTCAATGGTTTATAAATAAGGGGCTATGTATGTCAAAACTTAGAGCACCTAAATTCTATGTCAAGAATAAGGCCAACACCAAGCCCGATCAGGAAGACCGCGTCAGGGCTAGTAAGACCCAATACGTAAAACTGACGCTTAATGAATTTAATGCTGTACGCGAAGAGGTAGCTGCATCCTATGCACAGAGCGGTGCGATGGATGAAGATGCTTTCCTAAGCGCCGAAAGAGCAGCAGAAGCTATCCGTAAAGCCGAAGCCCGTAACAACTTAGCCCCTTTATATGAATAAGGTGACACACATGACGAGTAATACAGCGGAGCAGTGCACAGGGTTTTGTGACAGCACAGGAACACTGATCAAGTTCGGTAACCGTGTGCGTATTCCTACAGACGACGATAGTATTCATGGCAGCTTTGCTATCTACGAGATTACGACGAAAGGCACGTCGACACCGTTTGTGAGCTATCTCTATTCGGAAAAGGGTCAGGTACTGCCCGTCGGTATGACAGGTTGCCCACTAACAGACCTTTACGACGCGAAGCAGCTGGGTAAGCTCGACGATGTGTCAGCGCTTTGTCCTGATGATGAGCTTCTGATCATCGAAGAGGACATGCCTGCCTAAATAAAAAATGAGTGCGGGTCAGACAGCCTGCACCATTGACATTCAGCCCTACTGCGCCCCGCACAGGACAGTCACGAAAACCCCTGCCCCACAGTGGAATTAAACCAAATAAAAACGTTGTACAACGATTATCAAGCTGCTATAGTGGCCTCATTAACCGATATAAATGAGACCGACACTATGTACAAAACAATTACCCACATCAAGGTAACCAGTGACAAAGAAGCCTTAACCCGTGTATGGGATGCTACTTACGCTGAACAGCATGCAGGTAAGACGTACCGTGCCGTTTTAAACGATGGTTGGGCTGAGTGCTCAACAGTTAAGTTCCCAGTGGGTACTTTCGAAGACCTTTCGACAGGTAAGGTGATCATCACTGAAATGCACGACGAAGAAGAGCTTTACGAAGTGTCATTCGAAGGCAGCGCCGACGACTTTGGTTTCAGTGACCAGACTGACGAGCTTGAGGGTGTTGACGCCTTTGAGATTGCTGTTGATGTGGCGGGCGAAACTAACTCAGCAATTGTCTGGGAAAACGCGTACGCCCCTGCTTGGTTTTGTTAATAGCGTCCACTAGAGGAATAACACCACATGTCTACGATAACCGTTATTAAGGTCACTGATGACAGGCGGCTACTCTCTGCACTTTTCGATGAAGAGTTTGCGCGGTGCCACGCGGGTCAGACTTATAGAGCACTTGTGCCTAAAGATGTATCGAGTGATGAATTTGACCGCCCAAGTTTCCCTATAGGTACCTTTACACTGGTTGAAGTCGGGACTGTCACTGTTCGCGAAATGGCGGAGACTGCGGGCAAGTACTACATAGCCTACACAGGCCGCATAGAAAAGGACGGCTTCTTTGGCCATTATGTGGACTTAGATGCTGACCATGCAAAGAATCTTGTGAGTGTCGTTGCAAAACGTACACAGGCCACTCTTGATTTAGGTGATAACGTACAGTGGGTACATGACTTCGAGTGCATCGAGTTTGCCCCTGTAGTCATAGACTTACGTGACCCACTAAGAAACATTGTACAACGAAGTAAAGCGCAACGCGCCGCCCGCACAGGACAGTCGGTCTGACCCGAGGGCAGGCATCTAACTCTAAGTAGATAGGTTAAGGATTATGAAAGTAACAGCACAGGTAATTGAGGAAGCGCTACAAGGGCTTGATGAGAAATGGGTAAGTGACAAAAAGCTGGCAACCTACTTAAAGGCTAGACACCTTCGCGGTGGTAAAATCACCAAGCAAGATAGTAAGGAAGGCGCTGGTGTTGAAGTACATGCCTTTGCCTTCGACGAACTGGGTAATCTAACAGCCCTGTGCAAAGACGGCCATATCAGGCAGTACATCAAGTAAATACTCTGACCCGAGGACAGACGGGTCAAACTCCCTAATCGAAACTAGACTGGTCTGACCCAAGGGCAGACGCCAAGAGATAGCGCCCCGCACAGGACAGTCATAAATAATCTGACCCGAGGTCAGAGAGAAAGGAAGACAATGAGCAACGAAAACAAATATGGCTTTAGCATCCCCTACAATGACAAACCCGATCACGAGCCTGATGACAGCTTCCTAACACACTGGGATATTGAAGAGTACCCACAGTATGTAGCAGAGGCCGCAGCAGAACACTATCACGACAATGACGGCCATGAAGCAAGCTGGCCATGCACAGTTCAAATCTTTGATGCGACAGGTGTGAGCCGAGGTATCTTTACAGTAGAGCGTGAGTACGAGCCAATCTTCTCAGCCACCCCACTTAAATAATCTGACCCGAGGACAGACTCATGTTTAAAGGTAACTTAATTAAAGTCATGACGGTCGCCGTCGAGCGCAAGCCTAAATATGGTCAAGCCTGTAATCACTGCGGGTATTGCTGCTTAACGGAAGTATGCTCAGTCGGTAAGACCGTAACTGGCCAAACAACAGCGCCCTGCTCTTTATTAAAGACTGACGGTGATAACCACTATTGTACGTTAGGCGAATCAGAGGCGATGCGCGAGATAATCGGTATGGGTGAAGGCTGTTGCGCCAAGACTCAACAAGAAGCCATCGACGCGTATATTCAAACGGGTAAGGTAGCGTAACAATGCACGTAAGTAACTACAAAGATAAATGGTTAAGCATCTTCGCCTCGCACAGGATAGATCAGGAGATTGCGGAAGCGGAATGGCAAGAATGGGTAAGCGGCCTAGACGGCGAGTACGATAATGAATACACCCAGAACGAACACGCCGTAATAGTAGCTGCCGAAGAAGCCGTAAACGAACTACTAACACATGGAGACTAACCACACTATGACGACCGATACGATAACAGTGCCTAATCAGGAACTAACAGAAGAGCAACGCGAAGCGCGCTGGAAACTTATGACTGAAATTGCCACGTTACATAACACAGGTAAGAAAGCCGAGTTAATGACGCACATCGGTGACAATCTAGAACTAGTAGATGGGTATGTGCTTTCTATGATTTCAAATACGATTGAGCTAACACGTGAGTTCGTAACCGAGCATCGCGAGTTGTTCACCAAGTTATGCGCGCTAGACTTCAAGATGGACGACATACGCGCTGCGTTCCGCCTATCTTACCTTGAGGCGCTGCTCGAAGAGATAGATAGTAAAGAACAAGAAAATAACTCAGTAGAGACGCGTTAAGCGCCTCTACTTCCGCTTGGCGGCCGCACAGGATAGTCGCCACACCCCCTCAAAAACGTAAAAACGCCCTCAGACGCCCCACAAGCCATCTAAAAAGTAAAACCCACACAAGCACTCATCTTCATACGAGAAAAGCCCGCAGCGCCCCGCACAGGACAGTCAAAATCCATTGTACAACGAAAAGAACACCCACAAGCACCCTGACCCGAGGGCAGGCCAACACAAGAAAGCAGCCACCTTCCACTAAAAAGAAAGAACACTTGCGCGCCCGCACAGGATAGTCGATAACTCATTGCCTCAGTAAGAACATAAATACTATGAACAACACTATGCTCACTATAGACACTATAACTACATCTACTATATTACACATGTACACATACATAATATTAGTATGCACATATACATTACATTCTATAGATACATACAAGCCTATTACTATAAGCTATTCCAGACATTCTACTATTCATTCTATATACGTATACATACACGTTACTATTAATGTACGACCACATATAAAGCTCACTATAAACATTCCACGTCACACTATGAACTAACAAGCGGCATCGCTACTGTTATTAACCTGCCGCCGCCAGTGCGGTTATACCGAGATTCGGCAAGAAACCTATATAGTTAAAGGTTATCTGACCCGAGGGCACAACCCCAAAGCATTGTACAATACACCGCTAAATAGTGACCCATGACCCGAGGTCAGACCGAAATCAGTGTCTAGAATCGCAAAAGTAGACACAAAACACCCCAATATGACCCGAGGTCACACGCACTTTTTCCTATACTGAGGTTCAACTACCCAGTTGCGGAATATCACTGCAACACTAGAAAGTTAGTAAAACCCTGTTTGCATTTCCCCTATACATAACTACATACACTCAAGCAATACAAGCAATGCGATAACCGTGCATCATATTTGCAACCAAAGTAGACACTCAGTAACGCCAAGTAAAACCAGAGAATGCAAACCAGCACCATTAACTGACGCAACTATAAGACCACAACTAGACAGCAAGAGAGCAATACTAGAACCATTAATGTAAATAGATAGGCACAAATAGCTTCTCACTATGAGTAACACTCTACTCACTAATCGACAAGCAGAACCACTAATGAGTAGCAGACTACGCACCAATGCACATCTAATATCAGTAACAGCACAACCCTAACCGCCATCAAAAACGTTACTGAACCGACGGAAACTAGTAATTAAAGCTGCGACTAAGCCGTGATTAAACCGAGCGAAGCGAGGGGTTGTCATTATGGTTCCACTCTATACCCCTGCTACATAAGGTATTAGCTCACTTTGCCTAACACTCTGATTCAACGAAATCCCCTGTGCCGCAGTGTGTAACCCAAAATAAACCGTTCAGCCGACACCATGACGCCTACTTTTGCAGTGTGTCTAGGCGTATACATATAGAGTTTGTATGAAATTAAAGGTTTTTCTGGCGTACGGTCGCCTCAACCCTCACATCGTCGGTACGAAAAATTAGCCCACTGCGGCGCAGGGGTTTAGGCAATGCTTGTACAACGCTGCCAGTTGGGTGAGACTGTTGACCCTCACCTCGACCTTTGAGCCTGACCTTGGGTCACATCCCCATGTATTACAAGCACCCCTTAGTTAACCGCAGTGTCGAGAAGGCGCAGCTAGCCGAGTGCTAGCCTTACGATCCGACAGATAAAACGTTGTACAGTGTTCACTAAGACCTGCTTATACGAGTCCACTACCACAGCTAAGTGACCTCGGGTCACTTACGGAAAGCCAAAGAACCACTATAGTGACCTTTAAACAGGCGTTTATCTAATATCGGTGGGGCAGTAGGAAGTTCGTAAAGGGCACCCGAAAGCTTCTCTATACTCTGACCCGAGGACAGGGCAGGGTATATACCACTATAAAAACGAAAGTGTTGTACAACGAATTGCGGTTCGCTTAGCACTCTGACCCGAGGTCATGCGGGTATAGTTAGCTTTATTGAGGCGAGTGTGATCGGGTTTGCTTTGTAGTGGGCGTGATTACGTGACACACGCGCGAGCACGTCTGTGCTACGCAGGTAAATCTAAGAGGTATCAAGTTTGGTTTAGTAAGTAGGCGTGACGCCTAGCTGGTACCGTCGTCTTTGGTTAAGAGTGTGTTGTTTTGAGGGTCGAACTGGCTAAGTCTTTCAGCTAGGTCTGCGAAGTTGCTATGAACCCACACATGTCCTTGGAGTAGGTAGTAGCCATCCGTGCGGAAGGTCAGCTCATAGACAATCGCTTCTGTGCGCGTTGCCTCACTCTCAAGCATTCGCGTATTCGTGATGCTCGAATGCTCGAAACCTAGTTCGTTACACAGGCCAACGAGGTGCGCATAGTCTTTGACTTCAAATAAGTCGGCGCTGCTTGCGATAGCTCGCCCTGTATTGTTGATGATGACTGCGCCCTGTCGGTTTAGTAGCACCTGCCGCTGCCACTCAGGGCGCTGTATTTCGACAGGCACGACGATGTCACGCTCGGCGAGATTCTTGATAACGTCAGCGACTTGCTGGCCTGTTAATTCCTGCGCAAATGTTTCAATGACCTCTATGACTTTTTCGTCACAGTTGTACTGGTCAGCTAAGCTCTCGATAAACCCTTGAAGCTGCTTTTGAACCACCAGTGTTCCCCTTTAACTCACGTACTGTGAACAAGTGTGACAATTCAGCCCACGTTAATCCACAACCTAATGCCCTGTACTGTAACAGTTTAGGCTAGCGTTGTCATTTACGAAATAGTACAAAAGAGTCGAAAAGGGTTATGGACTTTAGGCTAAGGGTATGCAAGTACGCTAGTACATACTTACGGGACGTGTTTAAGTATTGCGCATACAGTATGGTAGGGGCTTGCAGTGGGTAAGTCGTTGAAGTATCATGAGTGCTCGTTGCTGGCTAGTTTATCGGTCGGCCAGTAACGCGGTTAGTTAATGCCCGCGACCTTTAGGCTCCCAGCCTTGAGTGATTCGCGGGTTTTTTATTTCTGCAAAGGGATTAGTCGCGGTAATCACGCTTAAAGTTAACAGTCAGGAAGTAGACCTTATTCTGTTTAAAGTGCAGCACTGCATTGCCCCCGCCGAACGCGTCATGCTGATAAGCAGCCTGCTTAACACCACCAGCCACATTACCATTGAAGGTCAAGCGCCAGCCGTTCTTTAGGAATACATCGTGAATAGGGTTATGTCTATGGTCAGCATCAAGCTCGAACCACTGACGGCCATGGGTGTCTTCATCACTGATAGTAAGTCCGAGGGCTTTAAGGTCAGCGATAATGCCACCAGCTTTCTCGGTTAGGTGTGGTTTGATATTAGCCAGTAGTTGGCCTGCACGTGTTCTCATAGTAGTTCCTCAAAGTCTCAATTAGCTTGGCCAGTATATAACCAACATGAACTTAACGCTAGTCCTCAAGATACTTGAACAGCCCTAATATCCCGACAAAGAATCCACCCATTATTAGAACGAGTAGGCTCGTCAGCATTAAGAGTACGTTAGTCTTGTGAAGGGCAGGGTTGTCAGCGGCCTGCGGTGTTCCTTCAAAATTAAAGATACCTACGACTGGCCAGTACTTCGGTTTTACACGATAGACATCACCTGTCTTTAGCTGCGTATATTGCTTGTAAGGTACATTCACTGATTGCACACCGATGCCGTTAAAGTCGACGCTCACATGGTAGTGCTTCCCATAGTGAGGCTTATCTGAACGCGCCCACACAGGCTGGGGTTTACTGACTACCGTACCGACATACTCGGTATTCTCCGCATACTGGTAGTTGGTCACATTGTAATAACCAAGAAAAGAAACTGACGCCAGTGCTGCGCCTATGAACAACTTACGCATTTATGCACCTGCTAACCAGATCTGACCGCTTGATAGTTCACGGCGTGCAAGTCCCAGCGCTGATAGTCCTAACGCATGGCGATGAACCCACTGTACACTTGTTCGTAATTGATAGGCTGCATCTTCAATGTTTGCGTACTGACCTGCATCCACCAGCAAAGCAAGTAGGTTCTTTTGGCCATTAGTAAGCTTTGCCCACTTCTCACTGGTAGCGAATGCCTCTGCCTTTTCATTTGCTGAGGCTTCTAGGTCATTCAGTTCTTTTGATAGTTCAGTCATTAGCTGTGGTCTCTATTGTAGTTAAGTTCAAACATCGTCACGTTAGCAAAGGTCTCAACGAGCTGGAAAGAACAACCGCGCTTCTTGAATAACTGACCGTGTGTTTCCACCAGCTCATTCAACTTAGCCAGCGCTGCGTCCATATCTTCACCGTTACGGACATCAACGGTAAGTTGGTGGTCAGCCTCAGAACAGTAAGTGCCCTTTGGTAAGTTAGATTCGATAGCCTCAAACAAAGCTTTTATTGTAGCATCGCGTTGATCAAACGCGTCTAACTGAATATCCGAAGGACGCTCACCTGCTTTGATACGGGCTTGTACGGCTTCACGGCCAAATACTGTTAGTGCTGTAGGAATAAGGTTTATCATTGCTAGTGGTCTCTGTAGTTCAATTCTTAACTTGAGACCACTATACCAGCTTATAAATCATTGTACAACGATTTTATTCGATATAAATAACTGCGGGACAGGGGATTAGGTGAAAATAGGGTGGTTATTCAGTAGTTACCTAGTATAAGCCTAGGTGCTGGTGGCCTAAAACCAAAAAGGCGAGCAACTTGTGCCCGCCTCTCTATGCTATTAGGTGCCTTAACTACTCAGTGAACGGCGCAATGATAGCGTTCGCATCTTTGATAAGTTCTTGGTATGTGTCGAGTAGTTCCTTGTTGCCAGCCGCAGCAGCGTCCATTGATAACTTAGTTAACTTGCTGACAAGTGCGTCACGGCTCTTAGTTGCTTCTTCAAAGGCTCTAACGATGTGCATGGTAGTGTTCCTACGGTAATTATTAGTGATTTAGGGTCACTATAGCTGAAACACAATCATTGTACAACGATTATTTTAAAGAAAAGTGCTGCGCCGTAGTGATTAACGACGCACGCAGTAGAGCAGGCCAGTGCTAAACCTTCGTTTTAAGGTCAAACGCAACCTGTGCTTCGAAACGTCCTGACTTATAGGCCGACCACAGTGTCTTCTTATGGTAGTTACGCAGACCTGCATAGTTAAGAGAACTGAAAAAGACCTGTTGTGTCATGCAACCCTTACCCGCCAGCATTTGCTCAAAGCCCATGTCGAATGCTTTCTTAGTTGCACCCACCAGCAGTGACGATACCGCGATTTTAGTTGCGACTGCATCCGCATTATCATACTTCATGGTTGTTCACCGTTTTAATAGAGGCTATCCACTCAGCAGCAATACCTTGTTGGCGTGCTACTTCATCAGCAATACGTTTAGCGTGCATTGCGTTAAGGGCGCTTTGTTTGGCACGGGCACTGGCAATGGCAGCCCCGTCAGACGTTCCCCATACAAAGCGGGTAGCTAAGCGGCGCTCAGCAAGTTCTTCATTCGGGATTGTGACGACTTCGGTCTCATACTCATAGTTAGGTGTAATAAGTACAAGTTCCTCAAGCGCGGTCGTTGGGTTTATCTTGTAGTACAGTGGCATAAAGGGCTTACCATCAATTACACGGTAAAGCGCTACTTTAGGTGCAGACTGATCAGCTACGGCTATCGCAGCTGGGTCATGGTAGTCTATAGGGTATAGCGACTTGAGTGGTACCGAGTACTGTGTACCGACCGACGCGCTACTATCGCCACGTGGTACATGCGTGCACGTGATGTTGTAGGCAGTTGTGCCGCCTTGCTCTTGGGCACCTGTTATCGTGTACTCTACTTGAGCACGTCCGTGTAACCACGGATAAAGAACACGGGTACCATTTGGTGGCGCTGCCGTTGCTTGGTTGTGGAAATAACTAAACCAGCTATCATTCATGTCTTTTTCAGTCATGGTGATCTATCCCTTGGTTAATAATGAATGTTTGATTCGTTTTGGCACTATAGCGCACTAAAAATCATTGTACAACGATTAAATTTAGACTAAAAGGGCTGCAACACAGGCTTTTACATGAAAAACACCGTCTATACAGCCCTAAAAGGCACTAAAAGGGCTATCTGTGCCGCTGAAAGACCACTACACCGTGTTTTTCGCCTCTCAGTTCCCTATTTATTATCTTTGAAGCCTCTCGCCAGCATCCACCAGCGAAACCAGCCCCAATTTGAGGGTAACCTATGCGTTTACCAGAAAAGTCCTGTTTGATGCGTTTCATGACGTCTCTAAGAGCATCATAGTCAAAACGCTGGCCTTCTCCCTCAAAATGATACTGGGTATACGCATTTACGATAATAAAGTGACCGACATTGGCACTGGTATAGGTTCCAAGCTTGTTACGATCACCCCTGAGTGTTTGCCTATCTGCCCGATGGGCTTTCGGGTACTGGGTCTTTACTGCATAGGCAAACCCAGCGCCCATTTCACAGAAGCAATTACACCCATGGACGACCACATCAAAGTAACCATGCTCAGCAAACTGTAGTAAGTCGCCCTTTAATGGCTTTAACATACGAGCTGGCCTTTAGTCATAGCCGTACATGTCCCGCATTTCTTCTTCAAGCTTAAACTGGGCATCCATTTCGGCACAGTGCTCAGCATAGCGTTCTTCCATCTGCTTAATACACTCAGCCTTTGCACAGGTAGCCGCCGATGTGTTACCAAACCAGTGTGTTGCAGGTTGGCCACAACCCGAATCACAGCTCCCCGTTACCTGAATAGATTCATACTCACGTTTCATCAGTGCTCTCACTCTAGGGTTAGTTACACGTTACGCCTTTAAGCTTGATAGCCGAGCCACTGTCATTCTCTTCAAGAAAAGGATGGTTCCCTTTATCGACCGTCATGTAAGGGGTCAATACATGGGTACCACGAATATACACAATCCCATCAATACAGATACGTTCAAGACCACTGAACTGAGGGGCACCTGACTTATCTATGTATACGACACTACCATCATCACGGGTGATGTAACGGCTTGGGCTTCTCGTGTGGGGAACAGGTGCTTTAGGGTTACTCTTAGCCGTATAGACTGGCGTGAGCTTTTCGACTAGTACGGGTTTCCCAGTACTGACATCAACGTACTTAACCTCAGACTCAATACAGCCTGATAAGAGGGTTGCTGAAAAGAGGGTACCTGCAAAGGCAAGCCATGTAAGTTTTGAAGTACTCATATCTGTGTCTCGTTTAGTTTATTGGTTACGCCACCAGCGCTCGTTACTCAAGCGTTTAAGTGGTGGCTTAGGTTTGGTTAGGCTAGGCGTTGGTGCACGCTTTGTAAGCTTTGCAATGATGGCCTTGGCCTGATCAAGTGATTGCCTTGCATAGAACTCAGGGAACAACGCCTTTACGGTATTCGCTAGGCGGCTTTGATAGTAGGTAACATCCTGCGGACTGATAGGGAATACCAGACGCGCACCGCCTGTGAGGGGTTCACGCTGTATGTACATCGTATGTACTTCCACAATACTCACGCCCCGACTATCGGGTGCCCCATACATCACATAGGCAGGGGCGAACTCAATAGGCTGAGGTTTACGGTGCCACGCACAGTAATAATCAAGCAGCTCTTCGGCCTCCCAGTCGGGAAAGATGTGCTTTAGTTCTAAGTGGGTGAGCTGAGCTGAGAGCTGCGACTCTTTCCCTGTAGCAGGGTGACATATCTCAAGCGTAATTGAATGCTTGGGCAGCTTGAGGGTCGTCTCAAGGATAGGACACCCTTTGTTTAGCACAATCTTACTCATCACAGCACTTCCACAGGGTGCGCATTGGTGTTGGGTATCATCGACGTCAGCGAGTCAACCCAGACCTTACGCTGGTGGCCACTCGGTAGCGAATCGTCGCGCCAGCGTAGCAACCAGTTAGGGTACCCATCATTGGCGTTGGCATATTCAATCATCTGAACACCTTCAAGCTGTTCGTTATCAAAGTACGTCTGTAGGAACTTCGTCAGCATGTACGGTGAAAAGTCGATGTTCATTTGACGGGTATCACCAGTTACAGCGCGCATCGCTTTGTTATAAGCGTCACTGTTCTGACTGTGCAGGTCAATGAGCACAGCCTCGCCCGTTATAAGGTCACCTGTGTGAAAGACTTCAACGGCTTCATAGTGGTAGCGGTTCTGACACTTGTAATGGGTTACAGGTTGACCCGTTACGGCATTGGTGCGTAACGTGATAGGTTCGTTGTCACGGGTGTGTTGACCTGCCAGCGCCGTTGCTAGCAGACCCCAGCCCTCAGACGATAACGGGTTACTCATGGCTAGTGGCTCCACTGTCGGTGTAGCTTGCATGACACTTAACGCACGTGAACGTTTTATCGGGCACGTCAGGGTACTCTGTCACACGGGTGTCGTTATGTGGGCAGGCCATTTGTTGGTACAGCAGGTGAAGCTGCGTACTGGCCAGCGCACGGAACTTCAATGTTGTTTCTAGGTAAGTTTGATCATGTGCATGAATGCGTAGCCTCCACTCGTCGATAGCGTGCTTCGTCTTCTCTGCGCAGCGCTTATACATTTCAGGGTCATGGATTGGTAGTGGCGTTGGCAGTTTAGCGTGAGAAGCTGTACGGCGCGTATACATACGCTCCACAAGATGGTTCGTATCTTCGCCATGTGTAGAGATAAACGGCAGAATATCCATTAACAAGTGGTAGGCTTTATACGGGGTTTCAGCATCTAGGTACTCAGGCGGTTCTGTATCGGCACTACTGATATTGTTACTTAGTTCGTTATTGACGTGCTCTATTAATGAAGCTAGCTCATGGCTTGACGTATCGAGTGAATCAAAGAGGTCTAGCTGGTTCTTACGAAGCTGCTTGTTCTCCTTGGTAAGTTCCTCACGCTCATCCAATACACCCACCAGCATATTGTCTAACTGGTCAATGAGACCCGCTAGTGTATCACTCGGCTCAAAAGGTACTGCATCAGGCTTGTCAGCGTAGGCACGGTTATAGAGGCTCTGTACAAGCGTCAGCACGTGTTCATGGTCAGTTTTCGGTGTCTCAGTTTTATCGGTCATTGTCTCAGTGTCTCAGTGTCTCAGTGTCTCAGTGTCTCAGTGTCTAACTAAAGGTTCTTGTGCTTGCCTTCAAGCAGGTCAGCTGTGAAGTCCATCCCATGGTGACGGAACATAGCAGCGTTCCGAGCAAGGTTCCGTTTCTTGATCTCATTGCGAACCGACTCTGCCGTTCGGTTACGATTCTTGTAGCGAAGGAACGGTAGTGCCACCAGCAAAGCAGGCCAAAAGCAAACCAGTACTGTCGCATAGCGGGTCGTCGTCCACATAGGGATGGGGTAGAGTCGGTAGTCCTCGTGCTTAACGAACAAACTTACCAATGACGCCAGCGCCACATAGAACTCAACACCCATCAAGACATTCATCAGCATGTCACTACTCAATACTTGGTATAGCGTCATTGGTCTTCCCCGTTGCGTTTACCTTTGACATATTCCTCTGCCAGTACCACGACCATAAGTGGCCAGAAGAAAAAGAGCAGGGCGTACGTCAGCCGCTTGTTAACATCGGCCATTGTCGGAAAGTACTGCTCGATGCGCGTGTACATGAGATACAGCACCGCACCGATAACAAAGTACAGCTCAACTTTAAGAGCCAGCTCAAAGTTCATTAGGGTTCCTATGTGTTGATTTAAGTAGGCGCAGGGCATAGAACGTACTGCGGCCTGTGTACTTTGCAGACCGTTTTTCATAACGCGCGTTCTCACGAAAGTGCCTACGGCGCAGTATACTGTATAAACGTACAGTCTCCCACAAATCGAAGTCTAACGCGCACTTTTGCGTATGAGGTAACCCGACCTCAACACTCACTGTGTGACCAATCAGACTCACTGTCAGGTGCTCGCGTCGCATGACAAGACGGTTCGGTGTGAAATCCACGTGCCAGAAGGCCGACACGGTTACGTCATCTAGCAGCTCTTTAGCTAACAGGTTCACGACGTCGAACTTTTCAAAATCAAAGCTCCCCTGTTCGTAGTACGTGTAATCCAACTCGTCAGGGCGTAACGTAATACGCTCTTTGTATAACGATACGTTATCCGACCCTTGGTAGAGTGCAGGGTACTGCTCGGCGTAGTCCGCGTGCGTATGCGGTACCAGTTCTTGTAAATGGCCAGCACCCGTTAGCAAGAAACGCGACAGCTGGTGGACAAGGTGGTCACGCGCCAGTGCCAGCATGTCAGTTAAATCCAGTTCCTTACCTGCGGCGTCGTAGCGTGGCAGTGCAATACCGTTAATAACCGAGGCATACGGTATCGCTTTCTCGAAGGTCGGGAACACTGCCCAGACACGCTCGTTGTGTTTGTGCGCGGGATCAACATCACGTGACATCTTTAGTAAGACTGGGAACGTCCAATGGTCAGCCACACTAGCGATAGTCACCTGTAACGGGATATAAGGGGCGCTGTACATTACTTATACCCTCCGTTCGCACCGATAATGTCTGATGGCACGCCCATAGACGCAAGAACTTGCTGCTTTCTCTTCTCAAGACTAGCTAACGTACCGTCTTCCATACGAGCCTCATTCGTATCAAGGGGTTTTGGCCAGCTCATGAATAACTCAGCAGGCTGCTCACCTCGGAGCAAGACACCCATGGCATTACTGCAACGCGTGATGGGTGGCATATCGAGAGCCACAGCACAGCGAACGCCGTCTACCTTACGTTGCTGAAAGTAGGTACCGCGCTTTTGCCATGGTTCTAGGTCGTTCCAATTAACGTTGTGCTCAGTAAAGAGCGCGTGTTGAATCGCTTTGTTAGACAGCAACACCAAGCGGCTGTGCTTATAGTAGGACTGACCCAGTAACTGAACGCTGTTCTTAGTTGCATCCTGTTCGCGCCATACAATACAGTTATAGGCTTCTACTTCATTGGGGAAGGCAACCGCACGCGCATCAAAGTGGGGGAAGTCCACCAGCTTATCTGGCCAGTATTGCTGAACTTGTGTCATGAAGAAGGCTGAGGCCATACCAGCGAGTAATGACTCAATCTTCTGCTTACGCCCACCGAAGAGGTGATCTGACTTATAGTTCGTGTTCAAAAAGACAAGGCTGATTTCGTCAGACTGGGTGTAGCCAATGGTTGCGTTAGTCCGCTCCACTAAGAAGGCTGTGAGAGCACACATCGCCTCATGGAACTGTGTATCAAAGGGACGGTTCATGTCTTTCGTAAACGTCGAAAAGCTACGCCCATCCAAACGGACGACAATCGGCATCAGGCTCGGGATCCGATGAGGCGTAGACAGCTCGTACATCTTCATTCGGGTTGCTAACTCATTCGTGTCCATCAGTGACGACCTCCTACCTTAGCCGCAGGTACATCCCAGCAGTCTGTCGCAACAGCGCTGGTGGTTGAGACAACAACACACTCTTTGCCTGCCTTGGGTTGAATAATCTTGTGCTGAATACTAAACGTTGATGTCCAGCGCGACATATAACGGCTTGCTGCGCTCACACCACCGATAACTAGGACAACGCATAGGATGCCTAGGGCTATTTTACTCTTGTTTGTCATGTCTCTTTCCCGTCTCAATTAAAGGCTTACACTAAGCCTTGTTCAATTAGTTGTCGTGCCTTGGTGGCCTTGCGTGACGCTTCCAGTTCGAACAAGTCGTACGAACACAGGTTATAATACTTATGCAGCTTGGCCGCCATTTCGATAGTCAGGGCACCGCCGTCACACAGGCGCTTAGTCGTGGAGCTATTCACGCCTAATACGGCAGCAGCCTGCGTTGGGTTAGACCCTAATGACTCAAGGTACTTCTTTAGGAATACACCTGCACCCAGTGACGTTTGTAGGTCTTCACATGCAGGTTCATCGGTAAGCTCTATCATGCTACGCATATCCTCAACAACACCCATCAGAGTTCTTCCCTCTGCTTGGCACGCTCTAAGGCACGTTGCAGCTTATGGCGCTTGTACTGCTCTTCAATGTAAAACAGCTGACTTGCCTTAATGTTGAAATGCTCTTCAAGCATCACCGCCAGCTTTACCGACATTGAGTTCGATGACTTTAGGCGGTAAAGGATCATGACTGAGACACCCATACGCTCGGCTGCCTGCTCAATTGTGAGTCCTTGATCAGCAAAGAATTTGAACAGCACCTCACTGGGTGACGCTGGTGGCCTGTCAGCTTTTCTCTTGGCTTTCTTGATTTGTGCCTGAGAGGGGCTATCAGCGACGCCGTCACTTAGAATAGCGGCCAGCTGCCTTAGCGTGTCCTCATTGAAGCGCTGAGCGTCTTTCGCGAGTTTAGCGTCCATCGCGTCAGCTGCATCACGTAAACAGCGTGACAGGCCATCAACGCTACGCTCATGCTGAAACGTCGTCATGACTCTGTTGTTAATACGCAGCTCGTACTGGTTATCCCCCACCAGCGGGGCGGACTCATCCGATACGTTGACGATTGAGATCATTAGCACGTCACTCCCACAAGCTGTGTATAGACACTGTCAGCAGGCAGCTCGGCAGGGACATCTTTGTTGAATGGGTCGGGTGTCTCTAATTTCTTGAGCAGGTGTTCGGGCTTCACCTTAGCAGCGCCACCTTCAAGAGGTACCATTACAGGGGCAAGCGATGCCTGTCTAAAGTATTGATAGCGGTAGTAGAGTACGTTGTTCAAGCACACGACGCTGTAGTCTCGGTTAGATACAATGCGTGGACGTAGCTGTATGTCAGCCTCGCTCAGGGTCTTGCCTGTTTGGCTATCCACGTAGACAACCTTCGGTTTATCAGAGAAGCAGCCCGTAAGGCCAATGGTGCAGGCAGCTGCTAAAAGTAATTTCTTCATCAATCAAGGTCTCAGTTCAATTAGTATTCTTGGTAGACAGCACGGCCGTACTGGTTCTCATGTACGCACGTCAGCCATTCATCGAGGTCAGCACCATCGCGGTCGGGTACATAGGGCGGCGGGCTGTAGCGACTAAACGCGTCGTACAAATCCTTACGGTGTTGCACGTCGATACGCAAAACAAGATGGCGGTTGGTTTTAACGCTCTCAAAGGTGATTGTCTTTAAGACTGTGTTTAGGCGCACACGTAGGTTGCCCCGTACATACAGCGTATAGCAGGCATCGTTGCTAGGCTCACAGCGCCACTCGTTATTGCTAAGCTGCTCGCGTATCGTGCGCAGTGCATCAACGACACGTTCTTCGGTCGTGTCCATCGGTGGGTAGTACTCAGTTAGGCTTGGTATATCTTCCATTAGCGTATCACCATTGCACACGCAGGAACGCCTAACACGCTACATGGGTAGCATCGTTTCATAGTCGGTTTGTCTCATATCTCATAAACAGCTCTACAGCAAGGTCTAAGTACCTTGTGTGTCAGCGGTTTGTCTCAAATTAGTCACGGGTATTCTACCTGAACTGTTGTACATTGGAAGGTCAATGGTGCAGAAAGTTTGCAAAAAGTGCATTGCAGGCGACGCAACAGGACTGCGGTGTGGAAAAGTCACAAGGTAAGGGCTATACTGGGTAACGCGAAAAGTCGATATGACTAAGAAAAAGAGGGCAGCGGCTACTACCCTCTGTGGTGTTTATCGGTTAGTGTTGATCACCTCCTAGTGTGCATTGGCAATGTTTCTTCGGCTTTTCGCACTCCTTACACAGCTTGTTATCAGCTCGTTTGAAGTAAAAAGCCACCAGCTTATCGACAACTGCAATAACAGTGCCTACAGCGCCCCAAAGATTCCAGCCATTCTCAGCTAGGAACATAACAAGTGAATCAAACATAGTTGAATCCTTTTGCTATGGGTTTTCACTGTCACGGTTAGCGTTTGTTCGACTCTAAAAGCAGGTGGAACGCTAAAAATTGTGTTGCTTCCGCGAGCAGGTACTTACCCGTTTTCAAAGTCTCGAACTACAGCTTGAGAGGGCTGCCACCTCCTGCCTAAACAGTAAAACCATTATACCACAACCATTGTACAACGAAAGCTTTTTGCAGATTAAATTCGTTGCAGGACAGGGGTTTACACGCACCATTGGGCACTTTGGGTCTGCGGCTTTCTCGATTTTTTGCCTAGTTAGTGTTCAACTAATTTATAAAAAATTTAGCCGTATGCGTCCCGAATGATGTTGCAAAATAAAGATAGTGCGATTATGATGGGCTTGTGTTGCTTCCGCGAGCGGGGGCAAGAGAAGACGTGAGAAACCTTCTCTGCATTGATAAGAGGCTGACCGAAAGGTTGGCCTTTTTCGTTTAGGTCACTCGTCATTAGTTGCAAAAAGATATTTCTGTAGACTAGTATAGGGGTGTTGGGCATCTAGGTGCATAAGTATGAGCTGATTACTTATACTTATACTTAAACAACAGGTCTGCTCCGTGAGCGCAGACTGTACTTTATTTGAATGGGTTGGCCACGGGTCAGCCCATTTTCATTTAAGCAGGCCGAAAAGGGTAGCAGCCCGTAAGCAACTACCACTTCCCACTCCCGTTTCTTATTGTTTATTGTTTATTGTTGTCTGTTTCACAGACGCTGCCGTCATGTCGCATTCCTCCACACACTCGACACGTTTCGTTATCCTTCACGTGCGGTGCGGGTATAAACCACAGTACGAGCGCGACTACTAATGTTACTAAAAGCTCTAACACTGTAAGTCCCTCCTTTGTCACAACAGTGGATCCCTCGGTAAAGCCACCCGCGCAATCTAGCTGGTGGAACGACTTTAGTTCATGCCTTGGTACCGCCTGTCTTTACGTTAAGCGATTGCACAGTAACGCCTATGTAAAGTACGCGTTATCCTTGCTTACTTTAGGTGTACCACAGCAAAAAGCAGAGTCAAGCAGCTGAAACGCTATAACCCACTGTGATGAAAGGGTTTTCTATATAATAGTATCAGGGACTCGGTGGAAAACTACCGTAAATACAGGGATTTTATTCTAACCAATTAATCCTCGAAAAAGATTTAATTAATTGCGAAAAAGATGGTCTCAAGCTACTATGGCGGTGTACTAGCCCGATGGGCATTGAACCGATACTTTGAGACATAAACGATGACCGAACTCCAACTTGCGTATGGAGAAGGTGACATCCAAGAACTGGGTCACCTGATCTTAGAGAACAAACTATACATTGACGAAAAATCACTGAACTATGTGATGGCCAGCCGTGCCGACCGCCCGAAAGAAGACTACCGACGTTACTTACACTATGTAACCCTGACACTGGATAACCGCATCATTGGTTTGTGTATGCTGGTGGAGCAAATCGTCGGGCACGTCCATGAAGATGACTTACACTACTACAGTGATGCGTTCTACTCAGCCTACGTGCTACCAGAGCACCGTAAACAGGGCTACGCTGAAATGATGACCGAAGAGCTGGGCGAACGCCTAGAGTGTTACTTTGAAGAGCGTAGCGAGCGTTACAACCGCTACAGTGTGATGGCTGACCCGAACGGTGCACCGATTGCCCGCAAGTACTTCACAGCTCCCGTGGTGTGTGGTGGCTTCCCAACCAGTAAAGGTATTCGACGCGTTGCAGCTCGCCTGCACAACAAACCATTTGACGAAGACTGCCAGTTAGACCCTGAGTTTGCCCACACCGTCGACTCATACGACGTCCTAGCCGCTCAATACGCCTAAGCCGACCATTGAGACCCAGAAACAAAAAGACCGCCTTAAAAGCGGTCTCTGTTCGTTCTAGCAAGTGCTAGGCGCTGGTGGCCAAGACGACGTACGTAATGTACGCGAAGATAAGCGCCATTAGCACAGCAAGTCCTATATTGATGATGTATGTGTTACGAAGGTAACGGCGGTTGACTGCATGTGGTAAATACCCTGTCGCGACGTGCCTGTGGGCTAGTCGGAAATCTTTAGACAGTGGCCACACAACGATGACCCCATACAACGCAAGGGCAGCCACTATAGTCAGTACAGTACTCATGCTAATCCTCTCTTTCTTTTGTGAAGCGCTGCTCTTCTTGAGACCAGCCTAGGTCGTGGTGACCCACATGGTTAATCATACGGGTCAACCCATCACAATCTTCAAACGGTGCCAGTTTAGCCACCAGCTCAGGGGATGTCTGAATGTTACTGTGATCAGGTGCGTACATTGCGCCGCGCTCAAGCTCCATCTTCTCCAAATACGCATCAAACTCAGCTTCCGTCATCTTAATACGTGGGAAGTAGACGTAACGGGTATCATCCATGTCTAAGTGGTTACGTTCAACAAGGTCGAAGGTTGGGTCAAGCAGCGTGCCGTCAGCCGTTTCAAGCCATGCGTGTGCAATATAGATGTTCTTTGCTAAGTTACCTGAGCAGATATAGCCCAGTACGTAGCGTAGTTCACGGTCAGGGTTATTAAGCATGACCTTTGCTACGTTTGTGTAGCACATCTTTGCTTCGAAGGTTGTGTAGTCGAACAGCTCTTCCCAGCCGCTACCTTCAATTGGCGTGGCGGTCATCTGTTCTAGTTCAGCATAATTAGCTGGTGGGAGTGCTACATGGCTCATTGTGTGCGCTTATCGGTCTTAGTAAGTAATGAATTGCATACTAGCAGCGTTGTACAACGATTTCAACAGCTATTAGATGTAATAGTCTGCGGGACAGGGTAATAGTCCCGCAAAGGGCTGGTGGAAGGTGGTTAGAGTAATTATCTGGATTAAGTGTCTAGTCCCGCTGGGTTAGGCATATCACCCATGATGGACTCTAATGAACTCATGAAGTGAGCGCTCGTGTCTCTTTCGTAATAAGCGCGGATCACAGTGTCGAGACTATTACGGTACTTAACAAGCTTGTTATTCACAACAAGGAACGCACAGTACTGGCCAAGACGTTTAATCGAATGTGGGTGTGGGTCGAAGTAACCTTTGGCCGTCAGCTTCTTGATACGCTCCGCCAGTGGTTTAACGTAAGCAGCATCGGTATAGCACTGAATAGAGACAGGCTCTTTTTTGAACACAGACTGTATTGTGAAGTACGTGAAGCGTGCATGAGACTCACGGGTCACGCGTAGGTCATCCGTGTCACAAAGCACCACGGTGTGTTCAGTATGAGACCTTTCTATAATAGGGTTACAAAGTGCGCGCGTACTCAACAGTCTTCTCCGTTCTTAAAAGTGTGACAGAACCGAACTTATCTTCGGTCGAGTCAACTAAGCCCAGCGCTATTAGCTTCTGGGCAGGCTTATAGTTATTAGCACAGCGGAACTGTCCATCAGTGAAAACCACGATAAGGCATGACTTCTGTGCTGGGGTTAATTGTGGTCGCTTCATAGTTCATCTACCGTTTTAATGAAAGTGGGTGGCAGCTTAACCGCCTTTATTTCAAGTTCCGCGATAAGGCAGTCAAGCACATAATCTGCGCCATCCACCAGCGACTTAGACGTCAGGCTCACTAAGAGCTTACCCACGTCGCTCATCAAGTACATACCTTCTGATTGAGCAGGCAGCGAGTCAAGCAGGTTCGTTAGCGTGTCGATGTCGGTATTCCCATAGGCCATACTTGTGAAGGCATGCTTACGCTGAGTAATGTTATAGAGCGTTTCAAGATAGTCTGACTTCGTCACAACCTTTGGAGCTGAGCTGTCGGTTTGTGTATCTAGTTGTGCTTCGCCAAAGATAGCAGCATCTAATGCGTTTTCAGCTTCGTTGTGTTCATGATATACGTCAAGCATGTGGCCAAGATCATAACGGCACTTAATAATGTTATTGCCCACGCGCACCACGGATGCGACGCGACTCATTAAGTCCATCAGCGACGCGACAGACTTGCCTCTGTACAGGGCTGAGAAGACCTCGGCCTTTACGTGTTTAGCATACAGTGGCTTCTCGATGAAGTACTGCGCCGTGATGGTCTTCGGGTGGTACTCCGTCACGGTGACGGACTTATAGTGTTTAAGCGACCTGACGTCAATGACAGGTTGCTTTACTAGGGTCGTTTTATCGGTCATGTAATAGCCCTTAGTTGTCTTTACGGCAAGGAAGCCTACGAGTACATCAGGCGGTAGGCTTCTATTCTAATGGGCTAAGAGTATACACCGTTGTACAATTCGGGCAAGCCCAAATTGTAGCTAAACGGCTGGGGTGCAGGTTTTAAGCGAGGTCGTCTGGCCAGTCACCCTTATAGGCAGCCGTCAGTAAGCGGTCTAGGCTTGATACCTTAGACTGCTTTATATCTAACTCAGCGAAAACTTGTTTAAGCAGCCATAGTTTGCGTTGGGCATTCACGTCGTCAGCGTAGTACTCGTCTGAAAGCTCTTCGATTGTGGCCTTAATCCCTTCTAGCTGGGCAGCTAAGCCGTGCTGTAGTGCCAAGGCTAGGTAGCCTGCGTCAGCACGCTGGCTCGTTGCAGCATGATTAAAATTAGGGATTACGTCACTAAGCTGACGGGCATACGTCTTGGCAGCGTCTTCGCTTAACGTGTGCTGGTGGGTTTCAAGGATCTTACTTGCGCGTGATGTCATTGTATCTCAGTCTCTATAGTAGTGTTTAGGGTCAGTTGATTGTACAACTGACCACAATAGAGTACAAGGCCACGGCGGGTGTTAGCTAGACTGGCTATCCTTCTTCGCAAAATAAGCTTCGGCCATATCGAGAACCTTTTGAAGGGCTTCACGGTGTGACAAACGCTCAGGCTCAGTGAGCAGCTGGTGGGCTGCATAGCGGAACGGTGAGAGTGCTTCTAGTGCATTGACGTACCAGACCTGATTTGTCTCTAAGCGCTCAACATCTTTTTTAAGTGCGGTGTTCTCGTCCAGTAGCTGCTTCACCTCATCAAGTGTATAGGTTTCCTTGTACGGCTCGATGTGTACCAGCTCAGGCTCTTCGTTAAGGTCAACGACCTCGGCCAGTGCTTTGAGCTGTAGCAAGATTTGGTGGTAGCTCCCGACGACACATGAATACGTACACTTCACAGTGCTCCCTGCTTTGTAGGCATAGTCACAATAAAGCGCTGCGCGTTCCACAGGGAAGCTTCCAAGGCGCGCGAAGGTCGGTGCTATTTGCTCATCCCAGACAGCGTCAGTGATAAAGTACGTGGTACCCTGATACGTGGCGCTCTTATAGGGCAGCGACTGGTCGTTTGGCAGGGCAGGCTCGCCAATCAACGCCATCAGTTCATTGACGGTAGCCGCTGGCCAAAGACGGTTAAGCCACAGCGCACCGTCTTCAAGGATAACAGAGGACTGCGCATCCAGTGTCTTTTCATGCGCAGCAGGGTCTGACTGGGGTAGGTGTCCACGGCTCGCAAAGAGATAGTGGTAGTTACCTTCGGTCAAGTAATACGTTCGGTTCTTCGCAGGGTGGTTTACCTTTACCATGCGTATAGTGTCGGTCTTCTGTGTCATGATGACAATGTCCTTTCGGTTAGTTCTCAGTGCGCCATTACCCGTGTGCTTATCGCTGTAAAATGGCCACCTGTTTCAATTATTCGCGTAAGATAAGGCCGTCTCAGAGACGACCACCAGCCTTTGGCTTATAGCCCTTGTCACTCAGTATTATCTTAGTAGCATAGGGTGCCGTGACTATCAGGTAGCTTCTATCCTTTATCACAGTGTACAACTCCCATTGACCTACGGGGGCTGATTCCATTTCCAGTGCCGTGTGGGTGTATTCCACTTGGTCAAGGGGGACACCCTGTCTGAGCGCCATAAGCTTTATGGTTTCGTCGCGACGCTTCTCCATTTCGGCGGTATCTGTGGCAGCAACAGCAGTAGGGTACACGTTCTCGACGACGACAAGGCTACGCTTGCCCTCATTGACAGATAGACGCTTACTCAGGCGTTCAAGAGCGCTAACCACGGTGGATTGATGTTCTTCTACGATAGACGACAGCTCCCTAAGATAGGTATCAGTGTCAGGCTTTACACGCTTATGCGTAATGACTGTACCACAAGGGTGCTTCTGGCTACGTGTAGGTTCTTGTGCATACGCGATAGCACTCACACCTGCGGTCATATTGTCATTGTAGGCTGCGTCGCATTGCAGAGGGTCAAATGACAACTCGACGCGATCTACTTCGCATGTGCAATTAGTCGTGTCGTACTCGGTAACGAGTCCGTAGTCGGTGTTGTTGCCCTGTGCATCAGTATGCTCAATCAAGTTTAGCTCGTCGTAGGCAATATCGAGGGCAAGACCTCTGAGCTGCCCTTTGTTACTCGGCACAGGATAACGCCCATGCCCGTCGAGGCTGTACACACTAAGAACAGAATCTGCCTCGTACAAGAAAGGGCTGGTACCCTCTCTGATTTCATAGTACCACTCTCGCTTAGCAGCACCTTCCTCGCTTTCGGGGTCAGTCGGCCAGTCACTGTAGATTTCACAAAGGTTATGCCACAAGGCAACGTCATCCTCATCATGGGTGTCGAACTCGTCAGGGCTGATGTAGTGGCCGAACAGCTCAAGCGGTGTCGTGTGTTGCTGCACCCAGAGTACATCATCATACGTAAGAGGCTGTGAGTTCTCACACAGTATGTAGTAAAGACCTGTGTAGCGTTCACTCTTGCGCGCAGGGTCAAAGCCCACTTTGATGTGCTCGGCTTCCTTAAATTCCTTACGCCCACGAGAAAGCCTTTTTGGTCTATAGAAAAACTCATCTACCGAAGGCCACCAGCTTAGCTGGGTTTCACTATCACAAAGGTCACATACATACCTACCATTACCCTTATTTGAAGTAGGGTCGGTACCATCATGATAACTACAGTGATTTCTACAAGTCATCTTGCGTCTCATTTATACGTTAATTTAAGTTCATCGGGCGGCCTCACATCTTTTTAAAAGACCAGCCCCCTGTTTCAGGGTGCGAAGGGTATCACCTGTACTAGTGATAACTCAAGCTATATTGTGTGAACCAGTGAGACGCAGGTCATTAGCAACGGATTGAGGCGTTTTATTCACTCTTATTTATCGGTGTTATTCACTCGGATTTCTGTGGATAAGTCCTATTCACTCGACTGCATAAATAGGCTGGGGACAGAAGTCTGCACCATTGAAGTGTTGTACAATGATTGATGTGGAGGTGGGTCAGTATTGTCGACAGCAAAAAGCGCTGCGCCCCAGTTATCCACAGGTGAATAGCTATTCACTAAGTCTTGTACAACGATTTGAATAAATATGCAGGGCTATTTTAGGGGTGAATACGGCATGAATAATTATGCAAAGCACCTGCACCGCAGTGGTTTAGGCGCTCGCTGGTGGGAGACTCTTACCTATGACTGTGGTATGGAAGTGTTCGCTTCATTTACAAAAAGTAGGAACCGCTACAGCCCTTTAAATACGGGCGCAGTGAATGAAGTAAATGTGTATTTACTCCAATTACGTTGTACAATTAATAGCAAGACATCCGACGCAATTAACCGCCAAATAACAAGGGGACAGGTAATGTCTATCTTCGGTAAGGTCATTCTGGACGAGCTGACGCGGAACAGCCCTGAGAAACTGATGTACGTACATCATAACAAAACCTGCACATGGTATAAGCGTTGTACATGCGCGCTTGACCAGTACATGGGAAAAGAGCCTGACCCCAAGGTCACCCAGCACACGCCTGCGGTCACCGCTAAGCCACACCTAATCGTTGTACTAGCCTCAGCCCTGTGGTGGTCAGCTTTTGTATACGGACTGGCACGCTAGTTCACAGAGCCAATGGTGCAGGCATGTCCAAACGGTGCTAGACTGGGAGAACTACACGAGACAGGTAATCCTTATGAGCTTTCTAGTATCGGCGCTTGGACTTTTTAGTCTAATCGTAGGCAGCATCGGCCTTATTATGGCCATGTACAACGAATCAATCACGAGCTTTCTCTTTGCCCTCTTCGGCGTACTGGCAGGTGTCTATGTCCTAATGAAGGTTGACTGACACATCAACACCAATGGTGTGTGACCACGCAGTGCAGTCGTCATTTATGCAGTCGTCTTTTGGAAAGAAGGCAGCCCAGTAGTGCACTGCCTTTAGATAAGGTCTATCTTTAGGGAAGGGTGGTATTACGCGTTGTCGATTTTGATGTCGTGAAGACGCTCAAGTTCATCGGTTGTCCAACGTGCAGCTTCGCCTACACTCAAGCCCATGTTCACACCCTGTAGCATAAAGAAGGCGTTAGTGAAGTAATCGCTAGTGGCACCGTGACTCTTTAGCACCTTTTCAAGGTTCTTCGTATAGTGGTCAATCAACTTTTGCTGGCTGCTACCTGTTTCTAGTAACTGCTCAGCCGTAAGGCCGTGGTCTTCTAAAAGTTGATGTGCGCTTAATGTACTCATAGTCTTGCTCTCTCTAGGTCTCATAACAAAAGTCAGATTGCATTGTACAACACTCGACCCACTAAAGGAACACAGTTCGCGGAGCCTCACCCGTGCAGTCGTCTTTTATGCAGTCGTCTTTTTGAGGACACCCCTGCGCCTTTTCCTTATCTTCCTTTTCTTTCTCTTTTACCAGCGACGTTGGCAGGGCAGTACGGGGTTGATCAGGGTCATGCGCGTCTAAACTAGATCTAGCTGTAAACCACTCGGGTGCAGTCGTTTTCTGTAGACACTATAACCAAATCATTGTACAATGATTTTTATTGAATAGTAGTAAAAGAGACACTGATAACATGGCCACCATGACTGATGACCAAATCCTCGCGTTGACGAAAGACCCACTTTGCTTTGTATGCTTTGAACCAAACTGCACCCACAGGTCATGTCACAAGAAGTTACGCAAGCTTGACCTAAATCTACAAGTGTTACTTAACCGCGCCGAGGGTACAGGTGACATGTCAGACGTACGTAACATTTGCGGTGAGACAGGTTTCATCAGTACCGTGCATAAGGCACACAGACGCCATATCTTTGCAACATGGCAGCATTACAGTGGTAGTTTTCTAAATCCTGTCCCATCAACGGGGGAGGGCTTGTATGAGGGTAAGCAGCGGGAACTACGCGCCGACTGTATACGTCACATACGCGAGTACCTGTCACCGATATACAATTAACCAAGCAGACGTGACCCAGTCCACCAGCCCCGCCAGCCAGACGCGGGGCACACAGACTTAATCAGAACAGACATAGTAGCACTCCCACACAAACTCTTGTACAATACTAGCAACTCCTAATTACTTTTTGATTTGAGACTTGCTATGACCCAGAACCCAACTGTACAAGCACTTCGTACACTTTCAGAAGGCGCTTACTTCTTACCGAACTCAGTACGTGAAGTATTGACCGACCGTAACAAATCGCCAATCGCCTTGCTGCAACCATGGAAGACAAAGAAGACCCCAACGTGGTTTGTCTTTGAATGCCCGAAGGAAGAAGCCGAGCACATTAAAGACACAATGGGTCTAGACGTTACACATATCTTTGTATCAACACGCTTCACGATGAATGACGTACGTGACTCACTGTTTAATTACTACGTTGGTACGTGTGATACGGATAACGGCAAGTGGCGCTGGATTGACCCATCAGCAGATCCAGAGAAGAAGCCTAAGCTTTCATCCCGTGCCCAAGGTATCATGCTTAATCATTGGAATACGCCAGAAGAGCGCTTACGTTGTAGCTGGTGGTCTTAATAGACTGCCCTACAACACGATAAGAAGCCGTCCACGTGACGGCTTTTTTGTGACTGACTGGCCGTATGTGAACTATTTATGAAACTCGACGGAAACATTGACCGAGCGTATGGTTTGTAGGCACAGAAACTTTTATAATTACCGCAGGGATTGAGACAGGGTCATTGACCCGAACGAAACACGATACTAAGACACCCAACTAAGGAAACACTAAATGGAAACCTTTGGCCTATTACATCTATTGGCTGGTACCTCTGCATTACTTCTACTTGAACTTATCCGAATCGAAATCAACAAGTGTAAACGGGACTAAACCGAACAGGTCAAAGGCATGCTTGTACTGCAACAGCATGCCTTAATCGTCGGCGTCTTCACCCCACACAAACACCTCATCGTCGTCACCGTCGCTGGTGGCCATCGCGTCAGACTTCGTAGCAACACGCTTCTTACGCGTCGTTTGCTGCTCGACTACTGCAATCGGGTCAATCGTCACGACGTTGCACAGCTTGTTCAGATCTTCTAAGCAGCCGATCTCACGAAGAATGATGATCAGTTTATCCAAGCCGATTGTATTGCCTTTCAAGAAACGGGCATAGGTACTGCTACTGACACCTGCCGCAACAAGGTCACGCACCTGTATGTCGTTTTGGACACGTAGTGTATCAACCCGCTCGGCGAGATCTGCAATGATTTGTTTGTTCGTTAAAAGAGTCAGGTTCATGGCCTTCGCTCCATTTAATTAGTCTAGGACGTTATATAGCATATATGACACATAAGAACAATTAAGAAGCGTTAATTATCATATATGATATTTAAGAAAAGGAACGCAGAGCGCCCCTTAGTGGAAGAACTAAAGGGTATTAAGTGTCATATTTGACATTTTACTGTTTAAAAATTAAGTTAAGTATCAAATATGATATTTAATGAAATAGGTTGCATCACAGTTGTTTTCGTTGAATAATACTACTGTACATAGATACAGTATAAGGATCAAGTATGTCGAGCAATAAAATTGTTCACAGTGCAACGGTTCGCTTATGGGGCACACGCATAGGCGCACTGGCATGGGATGAGCGCAACGACGTGGCCGTATTTCGATACGACCCACGCTTTCAAAAAAGTGGTATACAGGTAGCACCGCTTATTATGCCACTAAGGGATGAACCCTACGTCTTCGATAACATTTCAAAGCGTACGTTCAGTGGGCTTAACGGAATGGTCATAGACAGCCTTCCTGATACCTACGGTAACAAAATCATTAACCAGTGGTTGGCCAAGAACGGTCGCAAGCCCGACTCGTTGAACCCTGTAGAGAAACTATGCTACATCGGTCAGCGTGGTATGGGTGCACTTGAGTTCGACCCGTCATCACGTGCACTGGAAACAAGTGAAGCGTTCGACGTGGCCGACCTTGCCCAGTTCGCGAATGACATCGTTAATGAGCGTGAAGCGTTCCAGACAACACTGGCCGCAGATCAGCATGATAACCTAAGTGATGCTATTCGTGTTGGTACGTCAGGGGCTGGTGGCGCACGAGCAAAGGCATTGATTGCATGGCACAAAGAGCGTAACGAAGTTCGCTCAGGCCAAGTAAAAGCACCCGAGGGTTTTGGCTACTATCTTATTAAGTTCGATGGAATATCTAATAATAAAGACCGAGACGGCGTCGACCCGAATGATATGACGGTGGTTGAATACATCTATTCGCTACTGTGCGCAGAGGCGGGGATCAACATGGCGCATTGTGAGCTACTGGATGATGGCAGCGCCCGCCACTTTGTTACCGAGCGCTTCGACCGTGATGAGCGTGGCAATAAGGTACATTTCGTTAGCTGGTGCGGGCTGGCGCATATCGACCGTGATGATGTCGCCGCGTATAGCTACGAACAATTGATTATGTCGATGCGAGAATTAAGACTACCGCAAGTTGATATTGAGCAACAGTTTCGACGCACGGTGTTCAATCACTTTGCAGTTAACTTTGACGACCACTCTAAGAACTTCGGCTTTTTGATGAACAAACGTGGCCAGTGGTCTTTATCACCTGCTTACGATATGACATTCTCATACGACCCTAGCGGGCGCTGGACGAAGAGCCACCAGCTGACGCTGAATGGTAAGAGTGCTGGTCATACGCTGGATGATATACACGCGTTTGCCCAGTACTGTAATGTGCCTAAGCGCCGCGCCGAGACCATCATCGACGAGGTACGTAATGCAGTCGCTAAATTCGGCGACTTGGCCAAAGAGCACAAACTAGACCCTGTCTTGGCCGACCATATCATCACCTGTCACAAACAGTTCGAACCTAAGTAGGGCTGTTCACCTCTTTTGCCCCGTCTGACCTCGGGGCAGGCTCACCCCATCCAAGTAGAAACCAGCGGCTTTGTACATCGCCTTGTACATTACAGAGTACAACTTGCAGTAACCCAAGTAGCACAGCCTAATGGTGCTGACCTGTCTGTCCTCGGGTCAGACCCAAAAGATAACCTCTAAGGTTAATTTTAATTGACGGTACCCGTGTGCCTTGCTAAGATAACCTCAAAGGTTAACAGCAATAATCAACTAAATAAGGGCGACACACTTGGCAGTAATCCACTTTATTTCGAAAGACCTAGAAGCTGCGTTCTTTGAACAGCAGCCTGACTCGTACCGTTTGATAGACGCGCCGTATCTTGTACAGGTAAAGGCATACGACATCCTTAATGATCTTGATGCCATTCAAGAGATTGAGGAACTGCAAGACCTTCCTTCATACAATCACGATGCGTCTGATCCTGACCGCTATTGTGCGGTGATCACAATCAACGGCGCTGAGCCACTTGCTGCAATTACCTTTGTTTGCGTACTCGGCTCTGTACTGGCAAAGTCCGACATCAAGACTGACTTTGAGATAGAGCCTGACCGCCTGTACAAAATCGAAGTGCAACTGCACAAAAACGAGCCATAGGAGGTTCACAATGACTAACTCTACATTTCCTGACTTCGTTAAGCTGGCACCTCGTTTGCCGCTTGACGGCCTAGAGGTTAAGAAGCGCCCAGACGGTGGGTTCCGTAAACACCCGTCTGATTTCTTTAAACGCCATTGCCTAACGCGTGTAGGCAATATGACGAATAAAGCCGTGGCCGAGCACCTAGGCGTCACGCCGAAGCACCTGTCTAACTTCCTTAATGAGAAGGTGAATATCGAGCCTGCGTTCGCTGTGCGTCTCGCTAAAGCAACAGGGATAGGTATGGGCACGTGGTTAGAACTTCAAAGGCAGTACAACGCGTACAAGTTTGCTGACTTCGAGTGCGACGTTAAGCCACTGTATGCCTTTGGTCACTAGTCTTTAATTAGCACAGACAAGCCAAACACAACATGCCAAGTAGAAAGGCTGCCTTCGGGTGGCCTTTTTGTTTTAATTTTTTTTGCGACCTCAGCCTGCTTAGTTGCTCAGACCCTAATGGTGCAGACGCCTGCGGTGCAGTCGTTTTTGTGAAATTAATGCTTGCAATCGTTGTACAACGATTTATACTAGGTCTCATCAACTCATTACTTAAACAGGTTTACACAATGCGCTATTTTATTCATGATCCAAAATCAGGCCGATGGTTTGTAGACGAGCGTGGTTTTCATACGTATGACCACAACCAAGCAACGCGCTTTACATGCTACGAAACAGCATCACGCGCGGCAAGATCAGTGGGTGGTTACGTAGAGACGCTGTAAGCGCCTACGTGACTCAGAACAATTTTCAAAACATTAAAGGGACAGGGCAATGGCAGCAACAATTTTCGCAGCGGTAGACGAAGGCTATGACGTAACACGCATTGACGGTTACAAAGGCATTGTTGATTACGCAAAAGGTTACACAACGGCTAACGGTAGCGAAGTAACGCTTAGCGTGGCAAAGCAAGAGATTAAAGACAAGGGCTGCATCCGCCTTTACAATTACGACGCTGACGACTTAGAAGAAGCTAAGCAAGAAGGCAGTGTACGTGGTGCCGATTGGACTTACCGTATTATTAAGCTTTAATGATGAGTGTATCAATCGAAGTATCTAACCCAACGTGCATCGACGGTGAATCACTTAAAGAATGGCTTATTAACTTCCTGAGTGATACCTTCGAGGCTGATACCCTTGTTCTTCAACCTGACACGCCTTGGGATTGCACTGGCCAGTCAGCGGCTTTTGCAGCCGTTGACGTCGACGTGACACTCAGCAAAGCACAACTGCTCGCGCGTAGCCTACCAAGTGGTAACTATACAGGCTTTCACATCCATGACGTTGTTGCCGCTGCGTGCCATGCAGGGGCGCTGACAGAAACCTACTACCACGTGTATCACAGCTACTAGCCCTTGGTGGCTGGCACCTGACCTGACCTTACCTGACCCGCGCCCTAGTTGTAAAAGACTGGGGCGCAGTCGTTTTTGGGCAATTAACTGTTGCAATCATTGTACAACGATGTATATAATGACGCTATTAATTGATACGGAGTAGCCCTCATGGCAGAAGTGAACAAAAACGGCTTAGGCAAAACGCAGCTAGACATGCTGAACTCTCTTTACAGACATCATGGCTGGTATGCAGGCTGTGGTTGGCTTTGGAATACCAAAAGCGGTACCGTGCGTATACTAGAAGCACTTTTAAAGCGTGGCTTAGTGGCCAATGTAGCTAACAGTAGTAGCACAGGCAAATATATCCTGACCGATGCAGGTATCGAGGTCTTATGTGAGGACTCGTACTTATTCAAGGCACGCTATGAAGCTTCGCTGGCCAAGTCTAAGTCAAAAGCGGGTGCCGTCATCTTCCGACCACATCGCCCAAACCTAGAAGGCTCACTTGAGCTGGCTGTTGAAGTATCAAGCAAAGAAGCGCTGGTGGACGCTATCAAAAAGCGTTACTCGTTTCTGACAGTACCCGTTACGGTTGAGTCACTAGAGTTCAAGGAATACGGCTACGATGAGCGTATTAATTGGGACACACAAGTGGTAACACTTAAAGACTACGGCGTGCTAGGCTTCACTAGCAAACCTTTTTCGGAGTAATGACCATGAGCCTGTTCTCTTACTTTAAGCACAAAATCAGTCATCAAGTCTTCGCTAAGTCGCAGGTAACCTTTGCTGTGTATGCAGACGACGTGGAGTATATCGTGGCACGCAGTACGCGCGACATTACGTCTAAGAAAGCCCTGAAAGAAGCGATTAACGCCCATCTTTTTGACTATGGCTATAACTTCGAAGATGACCTGATCTCAGATTACCCTGTCGAGGTTGCTGCCGCGAAAGAGAACGCCCGTGTTACCGTACAGAAGTTCATGCCTGAGCTTTACATGGGAGGTAAGTCATGAACACAACGCCGTGGGCAGACGCCTGTAAGAAATACCCAGCACTCGCCGTGCTGGTGGCTCGACGTAACCAGCTTGCCGCCTTAGACCGTGACCTCACGGATGCTGAGACCGATGAGCTGTCACGCATCAACAACAAAATAACAGACTGGCAAGACCGCTTAGGTCTTCTCTAAGGACTAACAAATGCTACCGCCAAAAAGACGAAACCTTAATCGAGACCGCGTTTACGCGACAAACCCATGGCTAACCCGCCTGCTTGCTGAGCTGGGACTGGAAGTCGACTTAGAAAGTAGTGCGGATCAGCGCGCACTTCGCCGCTTCATCATGGGTGAGAACACGCAGATGCTAGATGCTTCGAAGCGTCGGAGGGTTGCACAGCAGCTTGAATTTACTATTCCACCTGTCTCAGGTAACAGCCTTATGTCGCTGACGCTCGACATCGAGAAAGAAATGAACGATGTCCTTTACGAGAAAGGGATTGCACTGGACTCAGTCACTGACTACGAGTTCTACACAGGTGAAGATGGTTTAGGTGTTACCGTAAGCTATTCACGTGAGCAGACTGACGAAGAGTTCGCACAAACACAGCGCTTTGTCTATGTATCGAATGAATTGTCTAAGCTTCGCGCTGTTATCTATGACCGTGTTAACGCGGCTATCGCTGAACACGGCAGCATCCCAGAAGAGTAAGTGCCTTCGGGTACTTGCCTAAAAAAGTAAGTAAAAGTAATTGACGGTCTTTGCCGTGGGCGGTAAGCTGACGGCGAGACTTAGGCGTACGTAGTGCCTTGCACTGCACATATTTAGAGAAATGAACAATGACAAAGTTATCACCGCCTCAACGCCGTCTGCTAAAGCAGATAGTGGAAGAGACCCTGCACCTTGAAGGCGACCAATTAAGTCAACCAAAGGCAGCAATGGCATTGGCCGATTTTGGTGGCTGTGACCGTGTGGCCATTGAGTCACTGGCCAAGAAGCAGATGGTTGTCATCACCCAGCACGAAGACGGTGCCATGGTTGAAGCAACGAACTTCGGTTTTACAGCAACCTTTGTACAAAACGGGATGGCCAAGATAAACAACGGGACTGTCAGACTTGAGACCCGCTACGGTGCCCTGAGTCAATAACGAATTAAGTTAAAGTATAGAGCTGGTATACCATTATTTCCGCTTTATATTCTCCGCCCAAAGGCTGCCATTGGCGGCCTTTTCTTTTTGTATAACCGTAGTCACTAACCAGCGAGGTACTGTATGGGTGACCCCAAGAATATCAGTAAGGTAGCCCGTGCCATCTTGGCAGTGGCCAAGCCTGATCAGCTGACACCGTACGACCAGCGCTTTCTAAAGGATATGACCCGTAGTCGCATGCAAGCCATCACCCTGCGCCAGAATAATTATCTACGGGCATTGGCCAAACTGGTCGGCTATGAGGTGAGTGTGTACATGCCGTTGTCACGTCGACAGGTCAATGGTGAGAAGGCGTCGCTGCTTCCTTACTGGGCTGGGGTACACCGTTAAAACTGGACTGGTAACTGGACTGATAGTAGATGACGCCTATTCAGCTGCGATGCAGTCGATTTAATTAAAAAAGTATTGTACAACGATTTTCATGCTGATATAGTGGGTTCCAGATAACCGATACACAAAAGGAATACAGCATGTCATCACAGAATAAACCAGCACACGCGCTTCGTAAGGCATCGACCAAGACGGTCGAGCAGGGTACGTTCTATTGTGAGGACTCACACAAGACAGGGTTTCAGCTTGGCCTTGTGTTCATGTGTTTCTTCTTGTCGCTCGAAGATATTATTACGCGTTGGTTTCCTGAGACCGTCGTTGGCCTTGATAAGCTAGACGCCGTTATGCCATGGCTTATGGGCGTTGCCCTGCTAGGGATGCTTGTACGAAGCTACCCTTACCTAATGAACGGTAAGGGTGCTGACGGTCAGCTGTATGACGACGTTGATCCTGAAAGCGACAAGCCACGCGTTGAAATCTATCTAGGTAAAAACTAACCCCGAATTACAATTAAAAGGATGCAATTATGAGCACCGAAAAAACGATAAGCGGTAACATCAAGTTTAGTGAGAGTGGCCTGCGTGAAGAGAACTACTTCATTCAGTGTCCTAGCATGCTGGTGGGCTTAGACACACAGTTCGTCACACCCGATGACCTGCGGGTGCTTGCTGACCACCTTGAAGCGCTACGCGCTGAGAAAGCAAAAAAGGACTAACCCTCTATGCCAGCGCAACAACCGACACAGCAGCCAAAGGTCATCCTACACGTTGACCATGACAACGGCACTGTCGTCCCTGACAAGCAGGTGGAGTCACTGGCCAAGGACATCCTTGAGCGCAGTCTAACCAGTAACGAGACCATTGAGCAAAGTGTGGGTGCTGACCTCATGGTAACCGCGTTTCGTCACGGCGTGAAAACGATGGGCTTGCCCGCAGGCCATGTGGCCTTAGTGTACAAAGACGGTAAGACTGTCAACATAGACCAAGATGGTATGAGTGACTATCTACACCCAGATTCACTTATCCTTAATAAACTACTAATTGAATTATTCTAAGGAACCTGTGCGATGTTATTAGTAGACCAATCAAATAAACTGTCACGCGTGTACAGCAGCCGTGACAACACATTAATGAGCCTGTGGGTTGTCGACGGTGACCGCCGCATGCTTATGCTGTCGTTTGAAAGTGAAATGATGCCGTCAGGTTATGTCTTGCTCACTGATCAAGAGATAAAGTACTTCGCCGAAAGCCTGTCACGCTTCTTTGTCGACGGTAAGTTTGAGTACACAACACCGCACGAACGCTCACAAGGGCTGCCAGAGGTGACCATGGCAACAACCAACTGGGGCGAGCCATACGATGAAGGCTTAGTCTTTGCGTTCCATAAGCACCCAGATGACTTAGAGCACCTAGGCTTTGCGCTGGTGGCACGTGATGTGAAAGACCTGCACAACTGGTTACAGGGCTGCCTAGCAGGGGAGGCTGATCATGTCGGGTAACACAAACAAAGTAAACGTAGATGACCGCGTAAGCATTATTGTTTTTTCAGTGCCAACGGCAGACCACCTGAAAGCTTACCAAAAGCGTATACGCGTACTGCACAAAGCGGTCGTTGATAAGGCAGGGGATAAGACCTTCAACGTCGATGGCCACCGCTTTAACCAAGGCACGTTGGGTACGGTGGTGAACGTAGGCAACGCCTACACCTCACGTCGTATTGTGGTGCCAGAAGGTGGTAACTTCAACGCAGCGATTGACACGGCCAAGCAGTATATTCATGAGTCTACAGTGCGCCTTGTAGCGTCGCTAGAGAAGCAGCTGGCCGCTGCCAAGCGACTCGAAAGTACCCTCTTAAAAGACATTGAGGTAAAAGAACTTGACTGGGACTAGCCCTCGCGTAAGGCACTTTAAGCATATTGTCATTACCATGCTGGTCACGGCGCTGGCCACCAGCTTTCTGATAAGGCTGGTCATGGGCGAGGCTATACTGTTGTCCTGCGCTGAGCGTGGGCATACAGGCAGCATGTTTATTCGTGGCAAAATAGAGTGTCAGCCCGTACCATCGGACTGACACTCATCAAATACAAACGGAGTTCGTATGAATAGCAAAGACACAATCGCGCAGTTCCTTGAGACTGCGCACGAAAGTACAAGCGCCATCAACACAAGGCTGACCGAGCTGGCCAGACAAAAGCACCACGACCGCTGTATTGTGAGTGATGTTGTGTACACGTCTGTCGGCGTGTCGTTTGAGGTGCTTGACGATGGGCTTCAAAATGGCAGACCGCTCTTTGTTGAGAGCATGCGTCTGAGTAACGATGAGGTTACTGCATTGTTTGAGTAGCGCCTTGCCTGCACAGTGCAGTCGAATTTAGCCACACAGAAGAGGTCACCCACGCGGTGGCCTTTTTGTTTGTACCTGTGGCTGTGCTTGACTAGGATAGGGGTTTATTGGTGCAGACCCCTGCGGTGCAGTCGATTTTAACAAATAAACACTTGCAAACGTTGTACAACGAAATATAATAGGCGTCACTAACCGATAAGGAACCGAAACAATGGACGCTTTATTTCCAAGTAAGGTGCTGGTAAAAGACCTGCATGATTACCCAGTCAATACGAACCATGCGTATTGCTTCACCCCTGAGCTTTTCAAAAATGGCTTGCTGGGGCTTCATCCGATTGAGCGTACGTTCACACGTGAGAACAAGCAGTTTTGGCGTGAAGTGGTTAAGGCCAATGTTAAGCATATCCGTGCTTACCGAAAGAACATCGCCTTTACGTGGGAGCACGTTGAAGAGGGTAAACCGTCACCTCATCAGGAAGAGTACCTAGACCACCTTAACCACGAGATTGAGCAGTGTACACAGGCACTACGTATTGCAGCTTACAACCGCCTAACGACGCAGGGCATGCAAGCACAACGTGACCCGCATGCACTAGCACTACTTGAGTACTTACGTAAGCTTCGCGAGTGGGAATGCGAGCCTACCGATAACCTGTACCGTCGTAACGTCGTTGAAGATGCCCTGTGCGAGTTCCACAAATTCTACTGGTACCACGACGAGGTGAAAGGTCACCAAGGCAAGTACAACGAAAAGTACCTCAAAGAGCTGGTGGCCATTATCAATACCATGACCGACTACCGTGACATCTTCAACATGGCAATCAGTTTTAGCCGCATGGCAGACCGCCTTAATGCACTAAACGCAGGGGCACCACAGCAAGCACCGACGTTCTCGATGGAACGTGATTTTTACATTCATGACAAGAAGCGAGCATAACATGAACCCAGTAAACCAACTGACCGAATTACGCCAAGTCATTGACACACTGACCAGTCACGAGACCGCTATCAAACGTAAGAGCGAAGGCCGCGACTTAGGCTTGACCCCTGATAAGGTCTGTTTATTGTTCCTGCACCTCTTAGACAAGGCCAAAGAGCTTGGTCTTAATCAGCAAGGTATGCTGGCGCTGATGTACATGCACGGTAAAGAGCGCGTGAGCCTGAATGAGTTAGTAGCTGCGGGTCTTTTACCAAAGGGGCGTGCTTTTAGCTCTATGTTCCGTCACAGTTCAGTCGACGGCAACGACCTCGTTGCAAAAGTGAACTCAGGATCACAAGAAATCGGTAAGTATTTTATGCTCAGCCGCAAAGGCAAGTTTCTGGCAGGCCAACTGGCCATGGTCATCGACCCTGACCGTGCGCCGCGTAAGAAGCGCACTAAGTAACCCATAACCCAATTATTAAACAACCCTAAGAAACAACGGCGCAGGTGGGCACCGAGAGACACTGCCTGCGCACATGATTATTAAATGAGACACGGAGCTAATCATGAGCTTATCAAAACAAACGCTTGCTTCACTACAAGATGCTATTAAAAAATTTAACCGTCGTGGCTGGGCGATTATTGGTCTTCGCGACTTCACCGCCGACGAAATCAAACAAGCGCTGGCGTTCTTTCATGAGAACCATATTAATGCCCAGCACGTAACGTATAACGTGCACAAGAACATCCGTGAGCGCCTGCCTCACAACGGTGTGCTTAAAATCCAACGAGTATAGGGCACTGTTATGGCTGACTCACAAGCAAACGACACCGTCATCCTAGTAGCACACTACCGCTTAGACGAGCGAAAGAACCAAGGCCGCATCCGCCATGGGGCGCAGTACCCTGTCACTGAGCGCGATAGCCTCATGAAAGAAGCACTGGACGCAGGTTTCGATGTCCAATACATGCAGTCGAATCGCAGCGACAACCGCTATGTGATGTATGTAAGCAACAATGGCTTTAACCAGCGCTAGCTCTCCACCGCTTTCACTATGAACGGAAACAGTAAAGGTCACCCATGGTGGCCTTTTTTATTTCTGGCAACCAGATACCTGTCACCGCCTAACACTGCTTAATGGTACACCCAGTCCACACAGACAGCGTGTATAGCCAATGGTGCAGACTGGGACTATACTCTGTGTAAGTAAGGGTTTAGGATTTGCTATAATGCACTGGGGCGCAGTCGTTTTTGTAAAAATAAGTGTTGACTTCATTGTACAACGCTTTAAGATGGGTACCCATAAGCTTTCGGCTGTCTCGAAAGTAAGTCTTGCAAGGCAAGAGGAATTGAACTGTGAAACCAATTGATATTAGTCAGTCCCAAGTAGAAGGGCTGTTACAACAAGCCATTCAACAAGCACTCGTGGATATTTGTTCAGAGGCTGTTATTCATATTCGTACAGCACATGAGTTCTTACACACTGAGGGTGAAGAAGTGATCGCATCTACAGTGAGTGAGTCATTCAATCAGTACGATGGCATCTATCGCCCGCAGCTTGAGAACATGGTCAGCAACGCTATCCTACGTGCCATCACACTGTTCTGTCAGCGTCAGTCGCTTGATAGTAACTTCATCATGACGTATCTGCATACGAGCGTAACGACGGTCGTTCAGCAGGTGATTGACGAGACCTTGAAGCGCTATGCAAATAATGCGGCCGACCGTGCTGCGAACACGAGCAGTGAAGACATCAAAGCAGCCTTCTATGAGCGTGTCAACGCAATTGAGGGTGACCGCCAAGTACTTGCCCAAGAAATGGATGCGTACTTTTTACCCAAGGCAAAAGAAATGCTCGCTGATGGCAACATCAAAGCACTGAGTGATTTACTCAACTTCATGCCAGCCTGTACAACACGCATGAAACTGGCGGGGCTATATGCACAGTACCAGCACGAGAAAGACGACCACGACGGGAACGACCCGTCATGCAATGCCATGTAATAGCGTGGCTAAGTATTAACTAAACCGAAAAAACACGTCGCAGCCCAACCACATCATACGCAAAAATCCACGGGCTGCGGCGTCTTCCTTCTAACTTACGAGTGCCTTCCCGTTGCTCCTAACTGCGGGCTAGGCACTCTCTTTCTATCAGACCCGCTTTATACCAGACACGCTTTCTGTCAGATAGACTGCACCGCAGTCGATTATCGCTCACTTTTTCAACGCAACCCATTGCAATCATTGTACAACGATGTATACTGACCTCATTAACCGATTAATTGGCCGCCTATGGCAGCCCCGAAGGAATGACCGATATGCTAAGCGCATCGTTAGACCACCCAGACCACACACTAACTAATCATGTCTTTACCGATAAGAAGACAGGTTCCCGTGCGTTACTGCTTCCCCTGACCGATGAGTTCGACTATACCGAGTTCCGCCTAAAAACAGATACGCTCTTCGAAGGTGCTACCTTTTTGAACTACTTGCTTGATGAGCGCGATGCACTGGCTGTTTCCAACATTCTCCATGACAACAGCTACCACGATGTGAGCGAAGTAGAAGCCTATAAGGTGGCAAGCAAAGCCGCCATTAAGGGTCGCTACGGTAACTCAGGCAGCTACACAGGACTACTGATCTACCGCCAGCGTAACAACCGTGCGTGCATCTGCACAGCAGTGCTTGATGTCCCACGCGGTATTCAAGATGGTCTCGCTGAAAGCATCTATAACTATGCCGACCACGCGAATACACAGGGCTACCTACGTCCAAGTGAAGAGCGCCGTCTTAATACCTCTAAAGCACTGGCCACAAATCAGCTCGCCCTCATCAAAGCGCTGTTCGACACAGCTGAGAGTGACATCAAGGACTTATTTGTCTCACGCCGTCGGTACCTGCTAAGTCAGATCAATGCGCTTGAGGCGGTAAAGGCTTCAAGCTATGAGTAAGTATCGTTGGGAGGACTATACACCCGAGCTGGTGGAGCCACGGCTGACCGAAGCCCACTGGTTTGAGGAAGGGGGCGCATCCGTCATCTTTGTGAAGCTAACGCCGTATTACCCGTTCGCGCTAATGCAGAAGAGTGTCCTAAGTGTGACGAACGCGTTTATGGACTTAGCAGACCAACTGCAATATGCGTGTGTCTACGAGGTCGATAAAAAGCGGATTGAAGCCCTTTGCGATGAGACGCTACTGTCTACGGCAACACCGTTAACGTATTACTTCATTCCCTTTTCAGACGCCGTCGGCCTGACAAAGGCGCGTGGCTACTTCAATGGGGACGCTAGTCAGGCTTACCTTGCTGTATGTCGTGAGACTGACCGTTATGCTAAACAACCAAGAGCCTGTCTCGCCATGCCCATCTATATACCCACCAGCACAACGCCTGATCAACTTACTTTGGTTACGACAAACATCGGGAGTATGGTAAACCTTGATACGCTCAAGGATCAGACGAAGCGTTACCTCAACAACCTGTGCATTATGGGTGAGGGCACCCAACGGATAATACAGCGCATGATGCGAAATGGGGCACTCGATGGTCAACACTTTCGCGCGGAGGCCGAGGCCAACAAGCCCTTCCTAACCCCCGACATTCTTGACGAAATAGAAGACTTCTACACGTCGACGAAGGTCTCGCTTATTGAGCATCAGTTTCAGCTGGTTAAGCAGCTACGTCGTGCAGCGGATGCCATTGCCCATGAAGCAGGGTCGTGACAATACGACGGTTGTCCTGTATCGTATCGCCCGCTGAGACGCAGACACCTTAAATGATAATTAAAAAGTGACATACGCTGAGGTATGTGTACAAACCAAATGAGGTCAACCCATGAGTAGAGCACTCGATAACTTTGAAATTTTAGCGACGGAATGTGAAACGCCGCACAGTCGAAAGAAAGGGAAGCTTATCCCGCGTATGCTGGTACGTATAACTGACTATGGTAAATCACGGTCGGCGACTTCCTTTCTTGCCACTGATGATACTGAGCGTGGGCTGACCCCTGCGTTTTACATGAAGCACATTGCCCATGAGAACGACTTTGCAACTGCGATGTTCCGTATGTCTCACGAGTGCTCAATGTGGTCGATTAACTTTAGAGAACTCGTCACCCCTGACATGATGGATGACGACTACGAAGGGTCGGACTTGCAGATAAATGCGAACTTCCCGTGCTACCTGACAGGCAGTGGCGACCTAAGTGCCTTGTGTAGCCTTGTAACGTTCCCTGACGGTGATTACGGTGATTTTGTGAGTGATTACATTAGTGACACTACTAAACGCCTTGAGACGTTCGCAGCGCCCTTCATTCCGATTGCTATGCAACGTGCGCAAATGGCGTGGATGGTCGCCAAGGCACAGCTGAGTGTCATTGATAACTTACTTAAACAAGACCGCTATGCGTCACAGGGTGAGCAACTGCGTACGCGACGTAAGCAGCTACTAGACCACGTCGGTGTCATCAATGAGCTGCGCAGTCGTTTAGGTGATAAGCTACGTAAGGCGGCAGAATGAGCCGAATACTGGCACGTCCACGCATCGTGGATAATGAAATCTTTGAAGGGGGTAACGACCTGCAAGTTATCCTCGTACAACGGTCGGGCTTTGTGTCCCGTATGAGTGAACTGGGCGCGACACCCCGTGAGGTGCAGCGCTGTGCCAATCATAAGGCGGATGCTGATACTGTGTACCTCACAATAGGGCGTCAGCTTGATCTCACACGCCGTGGGATGAACGATGCTGCGCCGTTCTTTCCGAATGACCCAACCATCACGGAACTCTTTGCAAAGCGTCATGAGGCCAGTGCAGTGACCTTACGTAAGCACGACAGGAACGTGGCACTATGCACGGCCATCATGCTCCCGACGAAACGTGAACCCGACCAGCTCATGAAGGACATCAAGATTTACGAGAACCTGAAAGACACGGTGGCCACGCTGGACAGTGAAGAGCATCACGACTACTTCAAGTTTGCGAGCCTTATCGGGGAGGGGAACCTGCGCTTAATTGACCAGTTGATCAGCCAGTCACCCAGACCGAGACTGCGCACGTTCTTGGCTAAGCGCCGTCGTCAGCTGGTGGGTCACCTTGAGGATTGGTACACGCTGGCTGAGCACTTTGGTATCACGGAGGTGCGTCCTTAGTCGATACCTAAAAACTGGCATAGGTCGGCACTGGCAGCTGTGACCCAATGGTGCATAAGCGCGCAGTCGCCTTTTCACGTGACAGCCTGCGCCGCAATTAATTAGGATAAATGCTTGCAATCATTGTACAACGATTTATACTGAGCACACTAACCGATTAAACATGAGACGAGTAACATGACTACCGTAACCGATAAGACGCTTAATAAATCAAGCACTGAACAAGATGCACTGACACACATCTGGTACCACAACGGCCGTAAGCGTGTGTACGACGTACCCGCTGAAAAGCGTTGGGAGTTGCAGTGGGAGAAAGTGGCTATTGTTGAGGAAACAAGTCGAAGCTATGTACTCAGCAACGGTGTTAAAGTGCCGAAGAACGCAGCTAAGCGTGACCCAATGGAATTTGCGTTAACCGACGCCGAGCATCAAGAAGCTGTGTGGAACCACGACAATCACTTACGTGTTACCAGTGGTTTGCAGGCGATGGCGCGTAACAACCCGCAATTAACGCGTGAGTTAGCAGACATCCTTGCTAAATATAAATAATGACCGCCGTACAGCTGGCCAAACACGACGGATCACCGAACCTCATGCTTAATAGCTAGACACACTCGCTAAACTCATCTACTATATCTTCCTAAATAGCTGCGCCGCAGCTATTTTTATTTAGAAAACGTATTGACATCATTGTACAACGATATATACTGACGTCATACGCTTTTGGGATTGACCCGAGAGCATACCTTTAACTTGTGGATGCAAGACGATGAATAAACTGACTAGCCTGATCCGAGATAAGATCAACTTTAAGAAGCATGGCAATGGCTACTGCTTAACCCTGTACCAAGTAACTATCTTTGGTAACCAAATCAACGTGGTATCAGACCACACCGACGCGATGCTACGTGTCCGTATTAATGACAAGAAGCGCATTAACCTCGATAACGTAATGCGTCGTAAGTTACGCATCGTCGGCTCATACCGTGCCATTCGCGAGAACCTAAAACTACGCCTGCGCTACTTCAACAAGCCTGTTTACGTCTACTACTGGTCACGTGACTGTGACTGCGTCGAAGGCGACTCAATGGAAGTGTATAAGTCATTACGCGAAGCCAACAAGGCTATCGAGCACTTCTACCACTGGGCTGAGGGCGCATGTACGCATGAGTTAGTAAGCAAAGAAGACTACGACAACTTCGAGAGCACCCAGCGCGACCGCGTGATGGAAGCTTTTGAAGACGGCCGCAACTACTCGGTGTGACCCGAGTAGTGCCTGACGAGGGAGTCAATTATGAGCTTACCACTAACCAAGCGCTTTGAATTTAAAGGCCAAGGTAACACGCCTTACCGTGTAGACCTTGTGCCAATGACGAACGTCATGCCACTTAGCGAAATCTCATCACGTAAGATGCCACTGCTTGAGAATGTGTGTTTCGGTGATGACATCTATAACGACATCATTTCACATTCGAATGACTCAAACATTCAAGTGTCTGTGCACCCTGTTACGTGTCAGTACTATGCTATCTATCACGTGTCATCAAACGAAGCCTACGTTATCCGCGCTGATAAGGTCTCACTGCGTGAAGACGAGCCAGTCGTGATGAAACGTGCTGACATCGAAGACCCTACGGCTGCTCAGTCTGAGCGCTCGCTTGCAATACTGCGTACCAGTTACATTCAAGGCCGAGACCAGTTCGTGAATGACGTCGAAGATGAAAGAGCCTTACTGGCCTCTGTGAAAGGCGACAAAGATCAAGAAGCCCTCGCTCGCACACGGCTGAAAAAAGCCGAAGATAACCTACGTCGTTTGAACGTAGACATTGAAGCCTTTGAACAGGAACATGGCGAACTATGCTAGCAACATCAATGAACCCAGTCGAGTTACTGAAACTGGAATACTTCGAGCTACAGAAGCTCGCTAATTTAAGTAATAGCCAAGTGGCGTCGCTGTTCCTCGTGAATGCAGCGACTGTCCGTGGCTGGCGCTCAACCAGTGATAACAAGGTTGCACCGAAGTCGGTTAAAGCCACGCTTGTAAATATTATCACAGGGGCACTGGCAGTGAACCCACAGCGCTTATTAACAGAAGGTGGTACAGCGCCAACTATCCGCTCCCTGATTGATGCTCGCTACCATGCTGGCGTTAGTGAGCAGCACAAAGATGCGTGTGACCAATACGCAGAGCATCAACTGTCAGGTGGAGGCTTCTTTGAGTCACTAACACAAGGTCAGTACAAAGATGCCTACGAGCGTGCTCATACACTGGTTAAGCCTCACTTTGATGCACACATGCACTACACGCATCAGTTCCAAGCGCTGCTACCGAAGGACGACCCATTGTATCGTCCGCTCGGTAAGACGCTGTATACGCTCTACCACGATAGTCTGTATGCGGAGAACGCGACTGACTTTGTATGCACAGGTGAGAAAGCCGATGTACTTGAGGCTGTCCGTCTTCATTGCACTGATCACTGTGCGGGCTACTACACGTCAATCATTGACGTTACGCTTTGCGAATTTGATAGCCGAAACAACCGCCGCATCGAGGTGCTATACATTGACCCATGCAATGACGAAGAGACTACAAACTTTTACTTGGTGCCTCAGAAAGTCATTATGGTATAGGAGTAAGATGATGAAGAATAAGAACAAAAACAAGACTATGCGCCATCCATTAGCGAGCCGTTATCATATACTGGCGGCTAAACTATCAGCGGACATCGACCGCATGGTTGCTAAGAATCCAGATGCTGCTCCCTACATTGATAAGGGTCGTACCCGTGATGTACCCGTTATCCTCGTTAAAAATACATCGTCTGTGCCTACGGTTGAACCAGATACCATAGAGTCTTGCTCGGCGCTACCGCCCTTCGAGCAATTTACAGTTGAGTTCCCTAATACGGACAATGACAAGCAGCGTATGTACTACATGTGCCACGTGGCTGACCGTACAATGAGTGTTAGTATTGCGGTTGTCTACGAAGACGACGAAGTGGTCGTCCTTCCTATGATGATCACCCTTGAGGCAACAGACGATTGGCGTTGGATCCGAAGCGAAAAGAACACCGACCCCGATAAGGCCGAAATACTAAGCTCCGTCAACCCAGACAGCATTCGAGACTGGTTGATTTCATTACTACTGACGATTTCAACAAACAATGTGACACTCAAGCATAACGCACCTGCCTATACAGCGCGTGACCGTATTAATGCTCAACGTAACAAAAAGGCAGCACGCCCTGTTGCTTTCTACACGGTACAGCTTGACCGACCAGCACGTTCGCGTGATGGCGCTGCCACGCGAGCAGTGCAGCACAAGCGTCCTGTTACGCATCTAAGAAGAGCGCACATACGACGGTTGGCATCGGGAGAAACCACGTTTGTCTCGTCTAGTATTATTAATGCCTCAGAAGGTGACCGTGCAACTCAGCTTTGGACTTTTTAAGGAGCCGCTAATGATTATTCGTATTACCGACAAGTGTAGCATGGGCTGTAGCCACTGCATGATTGATAGCTTACCGTCGAGCGGTAGCATGGACTTTGGTACGTTCATGAAGAGCGTGAACTTTGCAGTGCGTAACGGCGTCCGTGTCATCATAATCAGCGGTGGTGAGCCGACAGACCACCAAGCGTATAACGACATGATGAACTACTTGCTATTGAACTTCCAAGGCAGCGTGTCAGTGTGTACTCATGGCGAGTGGGTGAAAGACCCTGAGCTGGTGGCCAAGTACATGACGCCGTACCCTAAAGTCAACTTCCAGATCGTGAACGACCCACTGTACTACCCACGTAGCCTTGATAAAGACGGGCTGGCGCGTACACTGGCAGCGCATCCTAATGCGAAGTTCTTTGATTATATCTCGGCTCCAATTTACCCGCAGGGTCGAGCACGTACACGCTTGAAGGTGTCTGAGAAGACAACCACCAGCAAAGGTACACGCTGTTTCAACTTACGCAGCATCGCAAACCATCCGCAGTTTAATACTATCGGGGCGGCTATCCGTCAGCTTGAGAGCATGGGTAAGTTCTGTCAGCCATCAGTGAACATCAATGGTTCGATTTCAATGGGTGAGTCTAACGAGTGTCCGACGGAAGTGTCTGTCGTTGATACGGATGAGACCATTTACCAGTCTGTTAAGTGCAGCCAGTGTAATGACTGCAACATGCTTGATACGGTATCACCTGCACACAAAGCAGCAATAGGGTATTACGGTGGATAAGAACGATATACACCCACAACTACAGCGCCAGTATAAGCGTGTCGGTGAGTTTGTTAGCTTAGGGGCGCTAAAGCTCATCTTCGATGAAGCCGCCGAAATACTGGTTAAGACATGCCCACAGCTTGAGGTTAGCTGTACGATAGACGACGGTGACCATGTTTGCTTGGCGGTTGCCGATAAGCGCAGTCAAATCTGCATTAGACAGTTTCACTTTGTGCCGTATGCGACCGTGTATCGAGACCATGGCCGCAACACAGAGATAAAGACCCCGACGGCGGCATACCTTGTTAGCCTCGTTAAAACGTATTTTAACCGAGAGGGCGATAGTCACCCTAAACGCGTTGACGATGTCTTTGATCCCGCTATTATTGAGCTGGCCAAGACGCACCCAATCATCAGTGCCTTACTCACCGAGTACAGCCTCGGTGCGCTAACTGTTGAGCAGACACTCACTAAAATGATTCAGTGCCAAGCTAACATGATTGAACATCGGCAGGCTGAGCTTGTGCGTAGTCACCAGCTCCGTACGCGGCCTGATAGTATTATCCTAGAATCAAAAGCACAGTGCCTGCATCCTGAGATTGCAGCACAATTAAAAAACGATGAGGAACCTTTAGTATGAACACGTTTATGATGACCGTCTATCCATCACTGATGATGATAGTTGCCATTGGTATTGGGGTCACAGCTGGTAAGTTCATGGCATTCAGTAAGCTCCCGCAGTACGACCATAACTGGTATGCCGCCTCGAACATACTGCTAACAATGGTTGCACTTCTGTTTGGTCACATGGCTATCAAGCCTGAAATGTCAGCGTTACCTGTCACGGTAGCGACGCTTCTCTATGTGGTGGTCTCAGCAAAGAGCCGTCGTGTGACACGTGAACGAGTGGGGCAGTCATAATGGTCATGCTCCAAGCAACCCTACAGATCATGCTTCTGTTTATGGCTGTGACATTAGGCTATCTAGCAGGTGCCCTCGCGGCGCATCGACACCACTCATTCAACCAACACCCATGGCTTATGCGTTCAGTCCACATGCTAAAAATTGCGGCTGTATTAACAGGCTACGCAGCGCTTGATCCTTTTGACGAGTGGATGTGGGGAGCACTGTCCTGCCTGTGTTTCGCTGTCCTTATTACGAAGAGTAATCGCGAAACTAAAAAGCTTATTGAGGCGCAGAAGGCAGACTTTGATAAGCATGTGGCTGCGTTTAATGAAGAGCTTATTAAGCAGTCTCACGATGATGCTGAGCGCCGTTAATCCTCTCAAGGCGGGGACATCCTACCGCATTAAAGAAGGGATAGGGTACCCGACGCCGTGGTCACCGCTGCGTACGCGTGTGGTGCAGGTGCTGAACGTTGTACATCACAGTGCGCTAAGTGCAATGTATTGCGTGAGCTATACTGAGTATGACAATGACCATCCACGTCATCGCGTGCATGGGGCAATCAATCAGGGTATTGGCGAGCACGATAGCTACCGTGTGGTGGCCTTCGAAGAATTAATCCCCGTTCGAGTGCTTAACTAGCGTTAAGTGCCCAACACAGTAAAAGAATAAGAGGTAACCAGTATGGGATGGTATTGTCATCCAGACACAATGGCCATGGCCGCAGCACGGGCTGCCGCTAAGCACGCAGTAGGTGATAAGGCTGACGAAGACTCACTTGAGTTCAAGAAAGCGTACAGAGACGTCTACGCACGTAATGCGCAGTCATCAGGTTTTGATAACGGCTTAGCCGAGTACCTACAAGAGCTTGATGATGAGATCCAGTTCTTCGAGCAAGGTGGTACCCGTGAAGGGTATACTGCGTTCTTGGAAGAGCAAAACCACGTGAAACGTCAGCGTTTCTTTATCAACAGTATGAACGACTCGAAGCGTGAACCCCAAGCCCGCTGGCAGGCACTGAAAGACCTATGCCCTAACCCTGACGACGTTATCGCTATCCAAGAAGCCTACGACTTGATTGAGGCCATTGATAAAGATGTGGTGTGGTCAGTGTCTGAGCCTCAGTGGTGGCTTGATATGAGCAACTACCAGCGTGTACTGGGTAAGCGTCTACAGGCACAGGGCAACACAAATGCGTAGCGCTGAGGAAAACATTGCATTGGGTTGGTCGTGTGCCGACGAACTAGCCCAGCTTGAGGTGCAAACACTTGCTTTATTTACGGCTGACCGCATCGACGTGCAGTTGAACTCGCCGCGTGACTGTTGGGAGCTGGTCAAGTCAGCCTGCCCAAACCCTGATAACGTTGCGAATATCCAAGAGACCTTCGACACGATCACAGTGATTAACTCAGCCACCCATGCGGATGCGACCGCGAGTGAATGGTGGGCAGACATGATCGGGTACCAAGACGTACTGGCCAGCCGACTGCGAGCATCGAATGACTAAGCCTGAATGTCGCAAAGATCTGGACTACATCACCCAGCAGGGTGAACCACTGACGGCCACTCAGATCATCGACTCTGAAACGGAAGATGACATTGTGGCCATCACCTCAGACGACCGCCTTGTGCTTATCACGAACTGTTACCGCCTTTCAGTCGGTGCGGCAGGCACAGGCGAGGGCACTCGCGTGAGTGAGTCAGTCGAGTTCACAGAGCTTCTGCCACCACAGGCAGGCTTGTACCGCACCATTAAGGAAGGCGCTGCTTACATCCATGCAGAGGTGACACGTCGAATGGAAAAAGGGAAGGCATACAAGCAGTGGTCGCAGATAGCGTGGACAACGCTGGCGATAATGAGCGAAAACCCCGACGAGTTGGCCGAGGTTTTGGAAGACGGACTAGAGGATTACCTCAGTACTATTTAAGCTGACCCATCATGGTGAAGCGTGCTTCATTCGCACGAAGTAAGTGCTTCACCGCTATGTATAATAAACCCAGCACAATGAGCCGTGTAGGCTCTTCACTGAACCCACCACCAAACGCGGCATTTAGCACCAGCAGTACCACGATAATCGTCACGAGGTAATCATCCAAGAAGCCACGCAGTGTGAGGTTCTGGAATAACTTGCGCGGTGACTTATCAGTAAGCTTCGTCGCAACAACCCCAATGGCCACTAGCACGCCTGAGATTAACAGAGCGCCTTGCTGGGAGTTACCAGCATAACTTTGTCCTAGTTCTAGGGCTACGATGCTCAGAATGGCACAGGCGAGGCATACGCCCATGTGTAAGAAGTATTTCAGTATCATTTTGTTTTAACCATTAAAAAAGGCTCTAAGTGAGAGCCTATGTGGGTTTGCATTGCCTGTAAAGCTACAGCGGGACATACACGCCGTCGTTCTCGTCTATCTTGTCATCGTTAATAACAAGGACAGCATACTTAGGGTCGTTGAAGGCGTAATGTTGGAATGCCTCAATGAGTGCCTTGGTACGGTCACTGCTTAGACAATGACCTGAGCTGCTATAAGCAGTGAGTCCACTGTACGTGTCGTCGTGGTCTTCCATGAAGGTGACATCATCGGTGCCCGCCTTCATTGCATCAATCACGCCCAAAGCGTCTTCATCACAGAAGGTCACAAGCTTAATGCAGGTCGAGCTAGGCATCGGCGGTCTCCTTCGCGATAATGGCATTAATAATCGTTGCTGGGTCGTCAGACTCAGCCCAAATGTCCTCAAGCTCACGCTCTTTAACACGGGTACGCTTGAGTTGTAGCAGCTCTAGTCCTGCTTGCATAAAGATAAATTTCTTTTTCTGGTCTTCGGCAATGCGCTGTTCAAGCTCGTCGCGCAGTGCTTCGTCGAGCTGCTTGTCCATACGAAGCTGAAAGTTGTTGCGCTCGGTGCGAAGCTTAATCTCGCATTCTTCGTTTGCGTACGCCTGAATGAGTGGGATAAGTGATTCAAACTGGGCAAGTTTCGCCTGTACGTAGGCTTCGCGCTCACTTTCCACCAGCACAACACGCGCAGTAGTGGTCGCCTTTGGTACGCCGCCAATATCGACGGTCTCATTGCCTAACTCATCGGTTGACGGAATAGCTGACGGACGCTTGTCCTTACAGAAGACAGCACATTTGCTTGGGTTAGTCGATACGACATAACCCCATTGAGTTCCCCAAGATACAGCCATATTAATTGCCTTGTTCTAAGTAGTTATCGAACGCTTCACGTTCAGTCTTAATATACTCGCGCTGTAATTCAATAGCGCGTCTAATTTGTTGCTCATCCCGTAGGACACCTTGCTCAGTGCACAGGTAAGCCATTGCATCGTTGATATGCTCGCGGATCTTAGGCAAGTAATCCATTGGGTGGTCACGCATAATGGTACGTAGTTCACGGTGCAGGTTCGGGTTGATTTCCTGCGTAGCCAGTGCCCAGCTTGCGGCAATCTGACACCATGCAGTCTCAAGGCGTTTAAGCGCCTCGACGTAGCGCTCGGTAACATCTTCACTCGACGTGTCGATACGGTTGAAGTCTTCTTGGGCTGCATCGTACTTATCAAGATACGGCTTGCACATGGTGATCATGCGAAAGTCAGCGCTGATCACGCGGGTGGCGTCACACTCGATGCCGCTAAATGACATCCACTTTGCGTGCTCGGGTTGCGTTAAGGTCATGGTGTCTCTCCGTGTCTATCGAGCGCGTAGGCTCTCGGCTGTCTTTTTCGCGTCAGCTTCTAGGCTGCGCTGAAACTCAATGGCCTTATTGACCTGCTCTTCATCAATCAAGTTGCCTTGTTCATCGCATAGGTAGTCCATGGCCTGTTGGATGTGCTTGCGGATGTGGTCAACGTGAAACAAAGGGTTAGCCTCACTAATGCGCTTGATGTCAGCGCGCAGGCTTGGGTTGATTGCTTGTGTGGCCGTCGCCCAGCCTATCACAACCAGTTCCCATGCTTTTTCGATGGCCTCTAAGCCCTCAAGTAAGCGCTCGGCAGCATCTGCGCTATCGAAGTCAATCTCACTGAATGCTTTATCTACCTCGTCGTACTTATCAAGGTACGGCTTACACTGAACGATCATGCGATAGTCCGAGCTGATGCAGCGGTTCGCAGGGCAGATAATACCTGCAAATGCGGTCATGACGTTACGGTTATTAATTCCTGAGTACATAGTCTTCGCCTTCTTAGTATTTAATTTCTTCTTCACAGATTTTTAGGAACTCAACGCAAAAACCATCTTTCGCGATATGAAGGTCACGTGAGCTGTTTACGTACTTAGCATAGTAGCCCGCATTTTGCATGTCGTCGGTGTTGTGTGCGCGGTGTGATTCCGCCAGTACAGCGCGTACTTGTTCCATCGTGTTGTATACATCATTACGAAGAACACGGAACGAACCGTCAGGGTCTTTAATCGAGTGCTGGATAATGAAGACCTTCTTTGGCTCTTTTGGTTTTGTAGCCTCTTGAAGTAGCTTTACCAGCGCGTGTTCAACATCATCGTACTCGATGTCGCAGTGCTCAGCCAGCACAACGTTTTGTGCAACCCATTGGCGAGCAAGTGTTGTTAAGTCCTGTGACATGTTCCATTCCTTCACTGTAATCGGTTAGTAATTCTGTTCGGTTAGTGAGACGTACTATAACGGCAAAACCCCTGCGGCGCAAGAAGTATTGTACAACGATTTTACCAAACGGCAGGCTACGCACCATTGGGTAAGCTGGCACTGGGGCGGGGCAGGTAGAAATAAATTTAGAGTCTGTCTGTATGTAGACCGTCTGTGAGCGCACCCAACAAAAAAGGGAGCCGACGTAGCGACTCCCTTTGGCAGATTAAACGTTGTTATTCTAGTTCGAGTTCTAGTTCACAGCCGAGTCTACGAGCGAAGCTGCTTGTGTCCCACCTAGCACAGCATGTAAACGTTCGAGTGAATTAGCATGGTCGATTAAACGCTCGCGTAGCTGTTTGTAGCCACGAGGGGTGACGTATGCGCCGTACAGCCCATCGTCGGCACGATGGATGCGCTCGACTAACCCTTTCTCTTTAAGGGGCTGTAGTGTGTCTTGGGAAGCGACACGGTCGCCGCCAAAAACATCTAATAAAAGCACAAGCTGGTTTGCGGTTAATTCGGTCATGGGTGTTCTTCCTTTATCGGATCATCAGTTAGAGTGTGTTAGTTAAACGCGTGTGGTTTTCACGCAGTGATTTATACATCGTCCTGATGTGGTCTAGCTCTTGGTCTAGCTCAGCCTTCATACTGGCAAGGTGTTCAGTGTCGGCGTCTCCTGCATCAAGGCGCATACGGTAATGTACGTGCTGTGTGCTATGGTCTTGTAGTCTTTCGATTAAGCGTACAAGCGCCTTGTAATACGTTGTTGTGCGCTGCTCGATACCGTCATCGTAGTTGATGATCATATCAAGCTTATCGCACATCATTAGGTTGGCTACTGCACTGTCATTCTGTGGGCGGCTTAGACGGCTGCGGCCTAAAGCAAGGCCAACGAGATTAAGCACGGCGTTGGCTGATTGCATGCGGTGAAACATCAGGGAGTCCATACGGTGGTCTCCTTTAGTTGGTCAAAGGCAAGGCGTAGCGTATCAAACGCCTCAGCAAGGCAGTCGCGGTCTTGGTCGAGTTCAAGCTCCATACGGAAAGGGTCGAACTCAGTCTCTTCACCACGGTCGTGTGCTTTCATCGCGTCGTTGGCTTCAATTTGAAAGTTGAAGAAAGCAACAAGGCGGTTATTCAGCTCAGTCAGAGCTGCATGCAAGGTAACATCGTGCTCGCCTTTGCTGTCTTCGTACGTGACCTTCATATCAAGGTGCTTAATGTGGCCAATGGCCTCAACTACTTTTAGGCCAGTTATGTGACCGTAGTTCTCTTGGGCGAATGCGACTTCTAGGCGTTCTAACGCATAGTCAGCAAAAGCCAGCTGTTCTTTTACAGTGTGCTGCATAGCAATATCCTTCTAAGTCTCTTTTCGTTGTACACGCCTCAGTATCGTTGAGTATCGGTGTACGTCTTTATCAAATCTCTGTTGATGGGTGGACTATACGCCCTAAACCGCTGCGGCGCAACAGCATTGTACAACGATCTGCAAAAATACTACTTTTGTTGGAATTAATTGCAAACAGCTGGTGGTCAGTGATTAACACAGACTAAGCCTTAGTGATGAGATAATGCGTGTTCTTGGGATAATGGGTTACATACGTAGTACAACGGTCATACATTTACGTAACACAGGTGTCTTATTCGGTGGTGAGTACTAGTCAGTACGCCATACGCAGGCAACAAAATACGCAGGCAACAAAAAAGGGAGTCTGTCGTCACACAGGTCTCCCTTTGGCAAGTAATGGGATTTGGTTCGGGGTCTCGGCCTACTCAAGCGGGTCGAGTTCTACCTTAATTATTTCTACCTTAACAAGCATGTCACGCAGCCAGTCGTACTGACCGTCATCGTCATCCTCGACCGTTAGTTCATTCTGGTTAGCATCTTTCATTACAAGAGAAGCATACCCATGATCATCAACGGGCAGACGGTCATAAACGTACTCAAGCGCCGTTTCCATCACAGACATGCCGCCGCAACTGCCCCCGACCGAAACTTCTTCTGTGACGGTGTACTCCCACTGTTGAAAGGTTAGTTGTACCGTCTGGGTCGCCGTGCGCCCGCTTAACATAAGGTTAGGATCATACGTTGAGAGTGCCATTAGTAGACGCCCTCGGCGATGCGGGGTTCCCACGCTTTACTAATAAGGTCAACCACGATAGCAGGGTCAATGAGATTATTGCGATGGTCACGCCATGCCATTTGGCCGCCTTTCTCACACGACAAGTGTAGCTCGCGTTGCCTTGGGTAGCCTGTTAGTAACAGAAACAAGAATGTACGGGTAACGCGCTCACCCTCACTCAGTAGGCTAAAGGTAGTTTCCATGTCGGCCTTAATGGCTTTGGCTTTTGTTTCACCGACACGGGCATGATGCTCTTCAAACGAGGTGATACGCTCTGAGACGGCCTGAGCGGCCTTTTCAGCCAGACGCTTAGCCTCGGCCTCACGTGCACGACGTTCAGCTTGTGCTGCTTCTTTAAGCTCGGCCAGTCGCGCAGGTTCCGTCAGCTGCTTCGCGAGACGTATTGCTAAGAAGCGTGCGCGGAAGATAACGCACTGCGTTGCCTCATAGTCACGTAACTCGCCGCCCATATCAAGGAAGAAGCTGTGCTCGTCGTGATTCGTGATATTCAGTCTGTGCTCACCCTTCGTAAGGTCACTGATACACAGCTCAGTGACAAGCCCCAGACCTTCGATTTTAAAGCGAAAGATGTAGTGACTCTTCGCGTCGCCGCCTACATGCAGGGACAAGCCATCATCGAGGTCAAGCGGTGTGTCAGGGTAGTTTTGGAAGTCAAAGCCTACTGCATCCATGTAAGCCACCAGCTCATTCGGATTAAGCAGGATCTCAGACGGTTCATAATTAGTCATAGTTGTCCCTAGTGTCTCAGTTCGATTTAATTTAGTTCAATTGAGTGCATTAAATCACGAAAAGTACTGGGGCGCAATAGGTTGTACAACGATTATTTAGGGTAGGGCTGGTGGTATTGAAAAGGAAGTGCTAATGGAAAAGAAAAGGCCAGCTCACAAATACTGACCTTTTCTGGTGGAGCATTCAGTTATGTAGTTATAGCGGTTAGTGGGTCATATCGGTCTCTAGGTCTAGACCGATCACCATGCAAAAGAGCGGTAGACGCCATAGAAGGTCTGCTATGACCAGTAACCAGAACTCAGGATGTGCCTCGCTATTACTGTAAAGCATGCCGTCGACATAGACTTCGCCTTTTACTAAAACATGCGCAGGCGGTTGGTCAGGAAGCTCTCGGTTGCTGTCAACGAGAGACAACGCATCTTTTGTATCGTAAGCGATTAGCCTAATAAGAATGTGCTGTTCAGACTTATTGCCACCAAGCTCTATCGAGGCGTGGTACTGCTTCGCTCCGCGTGGTAGTACGGAGTCGTGGTCGTGTAGCTTCCATGCAGTCATTGAGTCGAGGTCGTATAGATTCCGTCCAGTCTCCATAGCTTCTTTACGAACGCGCGCCATCGCTTCAAAAAACGTAGTACCCTCACATCGCATAGCCCTTTTATTACGTAGTTCAGCTAAGGTCTGTTTTAGTGTAGCTACAAAGCTCTTTACGGTAGGGTCATCAGACGTGCTAAGGTTTGTAACAAAGAAGCTCTTTAGGGTATTACAGATCCAGTCTCTCGCATCGTTATACGCGTCGCCCTCACCTAGGTTGTATTTAGCGGCAACCTGCGTCAGCCTAAGTGTGTCGCCTTCTTTTCGGTCACCCGCCGCTGACGGTACCGTATATAGCTTATAAGCGAGAAGGTTGTGCATGGCCGTCATGCGCTCAAACAGATCGCGATTCTTACGCTCATAGTGCGCCTCTTCAAGGCGACGGTCGTACACAGGGGGTTCCTCAAATACTTGCTCGGGTAAGGTCTCATCCTCTTTTGGCAGCAAGTGTGCTATCTGACTATGGTTACGTCCATAGAGTGCATTAGCAAGGTAGTTCTCGGCACGTCGGCGGTCGAGTAGGGGCTTACCCTCAAACTGCGGGGATGTCTTACTAAGTAGGGCAAGTAGTTCGTTGTGCTCACCGTTGTCGTTGGCTCTTATAAGCTGGTGGGCTAGCATCTGAATAAGGTCGGTTGTTGTTGCAATGTCACGCAGGCGCGCGACAGCACTATTAAATTGCTTTTTAGGCAGCATGGTACTGTTCCTTAAAAATAAGGTTACGGTCTTTTCTATGACTTGGGCTGTTTCTCTCCTTAGAGCCTGACAACCGTAACGTTTGTTTTTAAGGTCGAAAGCTAAAAGGTTTTGACTATCTAAAGTCAACGTATCAGTGGCCATACACCGAAGTGTGAGAGAGGCAGTGTCGATACATTTTCAATCAGCTTATGCTAAAAACGGGTGGGGTGCAAGCGGTTAGGACGGTTATTTAAACTAAAAAGGCCAGCACATGGCTGACCCTTTTCGTCGTGTGGCTCTCTATCGCCGACAGTGCTTACGCCTTGATGCGTTGTAGCGCCGCTGTGATTTCAGAGTCCATTGACGTTAGTGCATTAGCTGCACCTGCGGCATACTTATTGATGTCGTCTAAGTTATGGATAGCCGACTCGCCTGCAAGCTCCGCTTCGTCTAAGCCCAGTGCTAGGTCATCCACGATTTCAACAAGGTTACCTGATAGCTCTTGAAGGGCTGTTAGTGCCTCTTTAAGGTCTTTGCCGTCTTTCTCAAGCATGTTTTGAAGCATGTGAGTCCATAGCTCTTGGTCTTTCTTGCCTAGCACCTTGTTTAGGTTCTTAATGGCTTCTAGCGCGTCTTGGTTACGCTCTGCTAGTTCAGTGCGGCCTAATAGTGCGCTTGCGCGTGATGTTACTTGTGTCATAGTCTCAATTCCAAATTGTAGGTTGTGTTATGGGTTACAGTGAAGCGCGAACCATGCAGTCTTTTGCTTCAAGTAGTTTACGCAAACCTGCGGACTTCTCTGCACCATTAGGCAGTGTCTTGTCCATGTGCTCAGCTAACTCGCCAAACGGCTTGCTGACTGCTTGTAGGTGCTCAGGTAGGTGTGCATAAGCAAAGTATTTCATTATCGCATTAGGTGATGTCATCGTCTCAGTTCCTCGTTGGTAGGATTAACCACAGGGTCAATCAAAGTAATTGATGTCTATACCAAGCTCGGCCATGGATTCTATTGGGCGGTCAAACTTCGCCTTGGCAGCAGCAAAGAAGGTGTCTTCATTGCCATAGGCTTCGGCTTCATGAGGCATACGCTTATAGGCTTTGTGGTACGCAGGGGTGTCGGGGTGAGTCAGTCCTGCTTGGCTGCCTTCGGGTAATACAACAACGTCACCTTTCCATACAATCTGGCCGTCTGTATTGACTGAAAGGTCACCGCGTACCACTTGGGCTAAGTGCGTGATTTCGTGTGCCAGTGTTGACACCATAAAGCGGAAGCTAAAGGCCGTGTTAAGCTTGATCTCAAAGTTGTCTGTCTGATTGGGACTGAGGTTTAGGTAGCCTTTCTGGTTCGAAGGCATCTTCTCGAAGCTGATTTTAAGCTTGGTACGTGAAGGGACGTTTAGCTCAGCAAGAAAGTAGTTGGCTACTTCATCAAGCATGGGTAGGAAGGTGGCATGGTTCTTCTTACCGCGACCCCAAGTTAACTTTTCTAGGATAGCATTTGCGCGTGGTAGCTGGTGGCTCATTACATCTTTCTCAAAACAATCGTTGTACAAAGATGTAAAGATACCACACTCTTTTGGGGTTGAGAACTAGCTGTTGTACTTCTGACGCCGACGGGCAACACCGTAACGGGCAAAGGCACTGGCCACCGTCTGCTCAGCGAACTGAGGGAGAGTCTTGGCCTTTGAGCGCATTGCCTTGTTACGCAGTCCGTCAGGCTTAATGATGTTGTACGCTTCAATCAGTTCCTTTAGGGTAGGGCGTGACCCCAATACTTTTTGATAAATCGCACCGAATGTTTCCATACGCTTCTCACAGAAGAACTCGCTGCCCTTCACAACGTGGAAAAGTCGGCCACGGGCTTGCTCTTCAACGTTACTGTTTGCCACAAGAACACACCCTGCGGCGTTTAACAGGGCTTCACGCGTGTGCTGTTGCTCAAGCTCCGTGATGATTTCCTCTGTCTCAGGTATGTGAAAGATGCTCGCATTCTGGGTAGATGACTGTAAGACAATCACCTGATTGATGAGGGCTTCTAAATCGGCGACGTTAACCTGTAGTGTCATGGTCGGTACCTTCTTTAAATGTGTTCGGTAAGTCTAGTGACTCACGCAGTAGGGCTAGCTTTTCAGTCAGCGTGTAGATGAGGTTCGTTGCTCTTACACCCATCATGTTGACTTCGCGGATCTCACCGTCGTCGAGTGCATCAACCATGACTTGGTTGGCTGCCCCTGTTAGCGTACGAAGCGCCTGTACGTTCGTCGTCAGTTCTTCAATCGTTGCCAGCTTCTGGCGGGGTGTCATTAATTCGATTTGCTCTTTGCATTGACCGCTGACGGTTGTTAGTCGGTCACTCATGGCCTAGTCCTTCTTCTGGGTGTTACTCGCATTACAGTTCTTAACGGGGCACGGGAGGCTGTCAGACTCAATCGGCACATAGTGAGTGTGCAGTATGTTTGACTTACCCGCTGTCTCAAGAAACCTCACGTTGTCCTGACGGCTCAAGACGTCACTCACTTTCCCAACGGGTATACCCTGTTCGACGTCCACCAGCTCACCCCATGGGAACTCAGTATCAGTCTCAGGCTTCTTGAGCGCATCCTTTAACTCGGCATCGCTCATTGACTCGTGCCCATCAGGGTAGGCTAAGTCAGGGTTATTACGTAACCAGCCGTCACCGACTGTCACACCGCCAATGCTTCCGCGTCTGTGTGTCATGGTATTCTCACTCTTAAATAGTTATTCGGTTCTTACGCTGCCTGCGCGGCTAGGCGTTGACGTGCCTGCTCAGCAAGCAGTATCTCTGTATGCTCGTTGTAGGCTTGGTTAAACTTACGCTCATCCTTTAAGAAGCCCTTTTTAAGCTCAGACTCAAGGCGTTTCTGCCGCACCAGACTGGCACGCTTTAAGGCTTTAAAGCGGCGCTCAGGTAATTTAACAAGCCATGCGTACCACGCCTTACACTCGTTCTCAGGGGGTACGGACTTCGGCATGCCCTTATAATTCCGTTTACTCATTAGGAACCTCTCTGTCTCTTTTCTAATCGGTTATGTTGCAGCACTTTACGCGAGTAAGCACTACCTGTCAATCATTGTACAACGATTTATAAATACACCACACTATCACCCCATAGACTCACACTGCACAAGCACCATTAACAGCTCCGTAACGTCCCGTTACACAATCCTTAACTGACCCGAGGGCAGGCACCCCTGACCCTAATACGGAGAACACCACGAGAAACCGCAAAGATTTGTACAATCGCCGAAAATAGGGTATAAATACCTGTGTCACAGCGTATTTAGTCAATAACACTGACACATGCAGTCTAATACGTTGTAGACAAACACACTAACCAAAACACGATGGCCATGCCGTCACTAACGAGGATTTTCTATATGGGAAAGCTTGGGACTAACAACCTACCCGAGAACGTTTTAACGTCAGTTCAACTACCTGTACCGCACGACCCAAACCGATTCATTACAATCAGCTTTGAACGTGTCACACCTGAAATTGCACAGCGCTGGCTAGACTGCAATCACGACGACCAGCGTAACCTAGACGTTAACCTAGTTGCCCAATACTCTCGCATGATGAAAGAAAATAACTGGCAGTACGATAACGGAGAAAGCGTTAAGTTCGGTATGAGTGGTAGCTTTATGGATGGTCAGCACCGCCTACGCAGTGTCATCGCATCAGGGGAAGCACAGATACTGATGGTCATGCGTGAGCTTGATGACTCAGCACTCCTAACAATGGATATGGGTAAGCGTCGTACACTGGCGGATCTGTTTGTTATCAATAAGCTTGAAATGCCACAGGGTCTGACTGAGTCACGCTTAGCGACCATCGCCGTCGGTCTTTTCTACCTGCGCCGTTATGCACTAACGAAGAACTCAAACACAAACTCACAACGTATCGACTCTTTTAGTCAATCGCGTAGCATACGCCCAACGCCATTAGAGCTGTATAAGTTCATCAAAGCAAACCCTGAAATCATTGAGCGCCTTTCAAAACTCGATAAGTACAAGCTTGCCACTATCTCAAAAGCCTTTAACATCAGCGGCGTTATCTTAGGGTGGTTCGTTGCAGACTTGATGGATGAGAACCACGCGCACAGTATCATGATGACATTCCAAGAATTGATGCCTCAGACAGAGAAAGGTCGTCAGTGTCCAAGCTACCGCTTAGTGACCGCACTACAAAAGATGCGTACGGACAATAAAGAGCCTCACCGCTTCGAGTCTCCTTGGATGTATGTCTGGGCTGTCGATAGTATGATCCGCGATGTGAAAAAGCCTTTCTTTAACTGGTCAAACGAATTGATGCCAGCTCAAGGCCACGAACGCTCTAAAGAAGTATACGAGTACTTCGCCGCAATGCGCGACGAGTAACTAAACCGATATAGAAGGATAGACCGATATGAACTCTGATTTAATTGGCCAAGTAGCACAATACGGTATGCCTGCTCTTTACGGGCTGGTGGCCGTAGGGTGTGCCTATGCGACGGTCTTTATGCTAAGGCGCGCAAATCTCTATTACAACAAGAATATCTGGTACCGTCTATCTATCCTGATACAAGGTGCTCTAGTGATAGCGGCAACCGCCGCTGCTATCACAGGGGTGTACTGGTTGGTCACACCGCTCGCCGTCCTATTTATCGGCACCTCGCTTATGGCGGGACAGGCCGCGAATAAAATCATAGTCAACGACCACCTTAAAAAGCATTGTACAACGATTGACATAACCTAACATTCCCTGTAAAGTGCTGCGTAACAATTGATTACGATGATACCAAGCCGAGGATATGATGGCATACGCAGCACTGACACAAGACAAACTTAACGACCTTCTTGAACGCACGTCTGAAATTTTTGTAGTAAACAAACCTGCCTACGTATGGCGCGTTAATTCTCTCGGTATGGGAGAGCATCACGGTTATATCCCATGTTGGTACATCGTTGACCGCGACGGTAACGTCCTAGACGGTGGCTACCAGTCAGGGAACAACTGCCGCTCAGGTAAGGCTAACTATGCCCGTAAGAAAGATGCGATGGCTGTGGCCATGGGACTCAAGTGGGGTTATGCAAACCTCGACAAGCTAACAGCCGCCAATGAACACGCTTCGATTGTAAAGGGCTGGGAAGCTGACTGTCCTCTCAAGAAAACCTATGGCTTGGCTGATGAAGACCCTTATGACCTTTACGAGTGTGGTGTAACTGACGCCTACCGTGTATCAATCGGCCGTACTGACTCACATCGAAAAGTGCCTGCGATTACAGACGGTCGTAAGTACAAAGTGAAGTAGCATGCCTGTCGTAACTAACCGTGCCATTGAGCACGAGCTACAGGCACTGCTTGACGACACCCGTTTAATGTATGCCAATTCACACTATGGTCATACACCCGAAGACGTACAGATAGCCCTTAGTAAACGTAAGAAAGAGATCCGCGCCAGCCTCAAGCATGAATGGCTGGCGGCCAACCCTGAGAAGTCCTCTCGCGACTTCGATGTCTGGCTAAACACCGAATCAAATAACAGCCCTATGCTTAAAGACGCGTAGAGCACCCATTACACATAAACCAACGGAAGACCCAGAATGAAAGACATGGTTTTAGTTAATAAAGAAAACCTGCGCAGCGTACTTGCCCTGTTCTCGAATGGCCAGTCACTGCGTGAACAGATCACAATTGCGAATCTTGACGCGCAGACCCACAGTGCTAACAGCTGCATCACTCAGCTTGTTAATAGCCTTGTGGCTGTCGAGACAACCCCTAAGCCTCAGTACGACGTCGGTATCAGCACGTTCACTGGTTTCTACAAGCTACCTGAGCTAAAACAAAACCAGCTCTACATGTGTCACGTGAAGGGGTGTGACGACATTCAACCAACCTTCATTGAAGAAAACAACAAGGTGGTTTACGACGGCTGTGCGGAAGACCCGAACACCAAGGTGCTTGCCCGCGAGTATTCAATGGCACAAGTCTGCAACCATTGCCACGGTGAACTGCGCATCTATGACGAGAGTGTCGGTGATGTCGTCAGTGGCACGTACCAGCACTTTGCAGCCGTACCACCAGCCACTGCAACAGAGTGACTTTCATTTGTAAAATGAACCACTTTCGGTATACTGGCGGCGCTTTAAACGGTAGGTAGAGCGTCACGTATTAAAGCAACTGAGACACTGACTATGCGTACTCTTAAACGAACTGTACTGGACAAGAACTTTGTCATTAATCGCCAATGGCACATGACCGATAAACTGGGTCGTGGTCACGCCATCAGGCTCCTGCGAAAGCATGGGTGTACCCTGCGTAAAGATAACACCGTGTTATCCGCCCGTGGAGAGACCCTAGTGACCTTAACGGACGGGACAGTACAAGCGCTCGCCTATCACCCTAAACGTGGGTTAGCTTACGTTACACGCCCATTCACGCGTGGACGCCGAAAGCACCCGCATACACACTAACAAGAGAGGTGGCCAACCATGTCACAGAGTACCTATCCAAAACACGTCTGCGCCTACTGCGGTCAAACATGTTCATCTAATGGCCTCGGTAAGAACGCGCATTACATGAAACATGTACGTGAGGGCATTTGTACAAAGGTCAGCCAACTCCAAAGCGAAACGGGACAGGGCTACTACCCACCGACACAGCTTTGGCGTGATTTGAATGAGGATTACGACGCCTTTCTCAAGACGAAGCGTGCCACCTAGGGCGCTTCCCACAGACTATTGATTATTGGAGGTGCCCTTTATGGAACTTATCTGGATCAGTATGGCCTTTGTACTGGGTCTACTGGCTACACGTGTCGGCTTACCCAGCCTGATTGGTTATCTTGCCGCAGGCTTTGCGGTCTTCATTCTGACTGACCACCTTGGGCTTAAAGATAACGGCAAGGAAACCCTTGACCAACTTGCCCACGTCGGGGTACTTCTTTTGCTTTTTACGGTGGGTCTAAAGCTCAAGCCTAAGAAAGTTTTAAAGGCCGATGTGGCGGGTACCAGTATTTTACACTTTGGTATCTCTGCGCTGGTGGCAGCCCCTGTCATCCACTTTGGGTTCGACATTGCGTGGCATACTGCCTTTATGTTGTCGATAGCGCTGACCTTCTCGTCAACCGTACTGGCAGCACAGGTGCTCGGCAGTAAGTCAGAGTTAAAGGCTATTCATGGTCAGCTCGCCATCGGCATACTTATTGTACAAGACCTGATTGCTATTACGTTCATGTTGGTCGCTGGTGGTGAAATCCCGTCGGTGTGGTCAGCTGCGCTACTACTGCTATTCTTTGCCCGTCCTGTGGTTAATAAGATCCTAGACGTCAGTGGTCACGATGAAATGTTACTACTGGCAGGCTTATTCCTTGCGCTTGTGGTAGGTGGCTACGGCTTCTACTCGGTGGGGATTGGTCATGGTGAACTGGGTGCCCTTATTATGGGTGTCCTTGCAGCATCCCACCCGAAGGCAGGTGAGCTAGGCGGTAAGATGTGGGGCTTAAAAGAAATGTTCCTGATTGCCTTCTTCCTAACCATCGGCATGAAGGGCTTACCGACGGCGAATGACTGGGTCTTTGCGTTAACGATGGCGGTACTACTGCCGATTAAGGCGGCCTTATTCTTTGGCTTACTGGTGGCCTTTAAACTGACATCACGTACTGCATTCTTAACAGGGGTAACCTTGACGAACTACTCTGAGTTCGGCTTAATTGCAGCAGCAACCGTGATGCCTGACTATAGCGTAACACTGGCATTGGCCGTGGCCTTATCATTCTTAGTGTCAGCGCCGCTTAACCGTTTCGCACACCCACTGTTCGATAAATTCGAGCGCCGATTGAATAAGTACCAGCGCGATGTCCGTCACCCTGACGAAGAGCCAATCTCACTGGGTGATGCAAAAGTGCTGGTCATGGGTCTGGGTAAAGTTGGCCGTGCTGCTTACCGTTCGACTGCCGCAACGGGTGTCGCTGTTATCGGTATCGACTCGAACCCTGACAAAGTCCAAGAGCTTGTCGATAACCTTGGCTTTAATGCTGTTTACGGGGATGCTGAGCACGGTAATGTATGGGCAGACCTCGACACGTCAAACCTTGATGTCTGTATCTTAGCCATGGATTGTCATGAAGCGTGTATGATCTCAGCACGTAAACTGCGTGAAGGTGGCTATGATGGGCTTATTGTTGCCAACGCGATGCACAGTGACTATGTTGAAGGTATCGAGGCCGCAGGTGCCGATAAGACATACCTGACGCTCTCTGAGGCGGGGGCTGCGCTGGCATCCCATGCGGTACAGGGCGTTGAGCTTGCTAAAACACCAGTTTGCCATTAGGCAGGCTGGTGCCTTAATTAACTAACCGATAAAGGAAATAACCATGCTATTTCATATAGGCATTAAACCACCCGCACAGGGCGAGACGGACTACACCTTCGTGGTACCTGTCTTTGACCGCATCAATGAACCCTGCACGGCAACGTGGCCAACGAAAGAGGGTCTAGAAGATGAGGCCGTATTCACCCTACTTGCCAAGGCAGCCAAGATGCTTCGCGAGGGTGGTCAACTGACTGACCTAGAAGATGACTACGACGCCGTGCAAGACCATCATAAGGCATACCCAGAGTGTACGAACTGGTTGTCGCTCGATATTGATATGGACACAGCTATCTCCAATTCTAAACTGACGCAGGACTACGCAGACCAAGGCTACACGATGATTAAAGAAGCATGGGACAGTCTTGTTGCCGATTCAGGGAAGCCCGTGCACATGTTCGTGGCCACCGACAAGCGCGCTACGCAGTTCCTTGCTGAGTTCGAAATGAACCGCCGTCTGCTTCTCGCCATTGGCCTAGAAGTTAAACCCCTTGTAGAGGGTGTGACGGTCAACCTTAGCCCATCAACGGAGTCGGTACACTAATGCGATGTTTTAACAGTGGCTGCACACAGAATGCAGACCCCGACGTCTCACTCAGTGCGCGTGTTATCAGTGAAGACGGTGACTTTGTATGTGGTGCTGCATGTGAGCAGGCCGTTAAGGAAAAGCGCGCAGACTTCCTCAACAACGTGCTACCCGACGAGGCTAAAGTACAAGCGTGGTTAACCAAATGACAGCCGAGCACAGAAAACGAACCCTTGAACTGTGCCGCACCATTTCGGAGGCGGTAGACAGTGACGAGCAAGGTGACGGGTGTGACATCAGTGCAGGTCTGTTTGGCCTTGCGTTATCGAACGTGATCCGAGACCTTGCACAGGCACAGCTCGAAGGTGAAAAGTATAAGCAGCTCCTAAGCGAGTTCGATGCCTTTAGCCAGACAAATATTGATTACATGGGCAGTCCTTTTGAACAACGTGTGGCCGACGCACTGGCCGAAAATGAAGTAGTGGAAGAACAGTAAAATGAGTAACAATGCAGTAAAGACCGACGCGCTAATGCGTCAGCTAAATCAACTGGCTGGCGTCTATTGCCAGCCTCTAGCAAGACACACAACGAAGCTAGAACACAAGCGCCGTGCCAACGAGTACGCAGTCACCATCAACATAGATGCCGAGCAGATTGGCGGGGGTGGTGATGTCCGTCACCTTATGGAATGTACAGATGAGTTAAAGCTTGTCCCGATGCTTGTTTTTGTAGACCCAAGTGAGTTGAAAGATGGCAAAATCACCCAAGCATAACAACGTATTCTTGGTGCTGCTCGGTGCAGCGATTGGCTTACTGGCAAGCTCGGTGATCATCATGGGGTTAGGTGAGCTGACCAAACTAGGTAGTTAACAAAAAAGGGAGCGCAAGGCTCCCTTTCTTATGCACGGCCGTTAGGCTTATGCGTCAAAGTAAACTGACACACCTGCATTATCTTTGATGATTGACTTAAAGCCACACTTATCAAGTTTCTTGATGTCATCACCTGATAGACGTAAGCTCGCATTCATTGCCACAGAGAAGCCAATACGCGTCTCCTTGTCGTAGCTATTCACGTACACTTCGCGCTTATTGCCATCGAACAGGTCATGCGCGGTAACGACAGCGTCAAGCTGCTTCTTAGTCAGTAGCTCAGAGATACTGGCTTCGGTGTCAGTTACCAGCTTAAATTTAAGCGCTTTGTGTTTAAGCTCTTCGTCGTACGCTTCGTTGAACTTATCACCATTGATGGTGTTTGCTACAAGCTTGCCGTCGGTCATTGTTTGGCTTAGCGCGAACTCTTTTGAGAAGTAGCTATCCATCAGGAAGTGACCCTTGTCTAAGCCTTCATCTTCAACATAGCCCGCTGCCGTAAATACGATACGGTTGCCACGGTAACCCGTTAGCTCTTGGCCATGGTTACGAAGCTCAACTTTATCAGCGCGCTCCATGTCACGTAGTAATTTTTTTGGAAGTGGGCGGCCGTCATCATCCAGTACTTTGTTGATGTCAAAGTCGTAAGAGATAATAGATACGCGCTCAAGGATTTGGGTTGCTCTGCTCATGGTCAGTGTCTCGATTAGTAGTAAAAGAAATCATTGTACAACGAGTGCAGTCGTTTTTCTAGGTGAGGGTGTGAAAGGGAGCCTATACTCCCTTTAGTGTGTCTTTTGTCTTGGCCATTAAACCAAAACATGCAGTCGTCTTTTGGATGCAGTCGTCTTTTTGACCCCCGTACCCTCATTATTACTTAGCTTTGTTTTTTACCTTTCGTTTGTCTATTCGTCTTGAGCAAAGTGGACGTAGGGATAGATAGCGCGCACTTTTTGCTGGGACTTTTCATCAGGCACGAACACGGTGACCTTAATGCCTTTGGCACACACGGCCGTTTCAATCATACGCGATACGATAGCCCAATCACCACCAGCACGGCCGCAGCCAATTAACGGGAAGCCTACGTGCAAGCGCCCATTCAAGTTATCAAGCAGGTCAGTTGCCATCGTATCGAGTGCCTGCTCAAGGTAGGCATAATCACGGATAACATCATCAGCCGTTCGTTTGGAGCTGCGGTCTAGCTGGCCATACAGGTTAAAGAAGGTGACAGGGCGGTTCTGGTTGACCCACATCAGGCAGCGCGAGAAGGTGCCCATTTTCTTCTCAGGGCTAAAGACTGCACTGTACTTTTCGTCAGCCTCTTTGATTTGCGGGTATTCAGCAGCAAGCACTGGGGCAAGGCCACTGGTCATACTGCACTGAGCGTTTGATTGCTGGGCGGCTGCATCGAGGTCACCGCTTTTGATGGCGCGAACAAAGCAGCCCGCAGAATAGTTAATGGCTGTCATCGGTCTCAGCTCCTATTATCGTTTAGTGTTAGTCGGTTAGTTGACGCCAGTGTATCAGAAAACCACTGCGGCACAAGAGCTTTGTACAACGATTAGCAGATATGCAGTCGTCTTTTCGAGGGGTGGGGTCAGTCTACAGGTGCAGTCGTCTTTTGAGTGCAGTCGTCTTTTTCACCACCCCCTATAGAATATGAGTGCAGTCGTCTTTTTGCAGTCGTTTTATTTCAGGGTTACAGGTGTCAGTAATGCAGTCGTTTTATTGAAGCGTGTTATGCAGTCGTCTTTTGAGCGGGGTACAGGGCAGATGGGGTGCAGTCGTCTTTTGAGTGCAGTCGTCTTTTTCACACCACCTGCCAAATAAGGGGCTAGCTTTTACTCGATGTAGGCTTTGTCTCCGTGTACCGAAAATACATCATCACGGATAGCCTCTTCATCAATGTCATTGATAGTGCGAACCAATGCAGGCAGTAGGGCTGAGTCAGGGGCATTCGCAAGGACATCGAGTTGGTACCATCGGTTCGTCGACACAGAGTATGCCGTCAGTGCACCTGTCGAAAGCTCGATATTGATTCGGATGTCTTTGTTGGTGCCTGTCAGCGCGAAGGTGTAGCGTTGGACAAGGGTGTTTTTAAGATACGCCATGAGGGGCATACCCCCTGAGAAGGCCAACCGTGTCATCGCACTCTCATCAACAGACAGTTCATCCGCATGGGGTACCTCAGATATGGTGACACGTGACGTATCAACGATGCAGTCAAGCGCCACTGCAATGCTATTGATGTGACCCACCGCTGTTTGCACGTCGTACAGGATTTTCGTTTGGTACGGGACATAGACCGCATCTTTAGTGAAGTCATCAAGGTAGTGTGTGCCGCTCTTCTTAAAGTGTAAGCCGCGCTTATTCTCGTACAGTTTCACGCTATTGATATTGCCCGTGTAGTGGTCGAGTACATCCACATACAGGTCAAGCCCGCCTTGTTGGTTCGGGTGCTGCTTCTTCTCGTAGGGCTTTGTTATCAGTGCAAAGCTGCCATTACTCTTACATCGTTGGAAGCGTGTCATTACCGATTGGTCTTGCCCATTGGCCATATCCACGCCGATATAGTGGCTTTGTGTTATTGCATTCATCATTATCATCGTCTCGTTATGCAGTCGTTTTCTAAAGAGACTGGAACTCGCGCAGGGCGTCCAATCTACCTTCAAAGTAATTCATTTGGTACAGGGCTTCTTCACGGGTCTTGCCTCGATCTGCCAGTGCTTGTGGGTCATTCGCGATGTCTTCCCACAGGCTACGCTTTACGTCGGCATCGTAAATCATGCTTTCCAAGGTCTTCATGCTGCGTCCCCAGTACCCGCAGGGTTAGCGTGGTCTTGGTCGAGTGCATCATCAAAGTGTGCCAGCGCCATCATAAGAAAGTTGCGTACAACGTTCGGTGCCGTGTCAGCATCGAGTTTAAGGCTGAGTACCGTCGGAGCCTGCATAGAGACCAGATAGCGTAGTGAGTAGCAACGGGTAGCCACGCTGTATCGCACCTCAAGCGTTCTATTGTGTTTATTGGTACGTTTCAGAGGGGTGATGTGGTAAATGAGCGTTAGGGGCTGTTTAGGGGCTGTGAATAGGTCATGTAGTGCCTGAGCATCGTCAGCAGATTCGTCAGCACTGATTGGTAACGTGATGCCCGCAATGTCGAAGCCATCGCCAACCGTGTAGAACTCCGACAAGAGGGTCATGACATCGTCTTCTACCTCAGCCAGATTAATCACTTTAGAGTGCGTAGGTTCCGTATAGGCCACAACACTGTCGAACTCTTTGAGATAGTGCAGTCGTCCTTTTTGGAAGCAGATACCACAGCCATTCCCTTTGAGTTTCACCTTACTGATTTTATGTTCGAGTAAGCACAGGACATCCATACGTAGTTCGCCGTGTTCATCCTGATACGGGTCTTTCACTATAGCCAGCGTGCCATTACTTCTTACTAGACGTGAGGGCGCTTGCTTCATCGGAACGAGTCTATCGCTATTTGGGAGTGGCGGCAGCTCATTAGCAATCGTAAGTTTCATACAATAACCTATATGTTATTCATTGTCGTTTTGACGTTATCTATGTCTCGGTATAACTAACGCACAGCACCTAGTACATTACACAGCGCATTAGTCAGGCGGGCACTTTAGCAACGACCCATAGCCGTGTCAATGACCTACTCGACAGCTAACCCCCTGCGGCATCGCACATTACATCGCAATCATTGTACAACGCACTGCCCACATAGAACATGCAGTCGTCTTTTGTGCAGTCGTTTTTTGAGATTTACGAATATCCTAGGGGTGCAGTCGTTTTCTTGCAGTCGTTTTTATTTTCCCCCATAGACAACTTGCCCACCTTCCGTTATTCTTCGCCCGTTGATACTACGACAGTACACCGACACTTTGATACGCGCATTGCTACCATATAGTAACAATCGCTTAAAAGTTTACTATATAGGCGCATTACAGCTGTTTGTTACCATATAGGCACAGTGCGCATAGACGAGGATTCAGCATGCCCTTATATGATGGGAGCGTACTTGCCGCCGCCCGTAAAAAGAAGTCGCTTACCCAAGAGCAGGTAGCCGAGATACTTGGTATTGGTAGACGCCAGATTTCCCAGATGGAGAACGGTACCTTTGAGGGTGGTATTAAGTACCTAGAGAAGTACCTGCGAACTTTGAACCTTCGTATAGACCTTGCACCGACAAACCCACATGTAGCGCATACTAACAACATAAACGAGACCGACGACCTAGCGCAGTACTTTACGTCAGATAAGATGAAAGCCCTGAACGAAGAGATTGATGCGCTCTTTAAGAATAACGAGGAACCCGACCATGACTAACCCCTATGGTAATAACAAGAAGTCTGCCATGAGCCATGAAGAGCTGATCGACACAATACGCCTATTCCAACAGACTGAGCCTAGGCAGAAGAAGCCAATCGGATTGCCCGAGCCAAGAACCCGCCTCGGTAAGCTTATTAAAAAGCTGTACGGCTGTCTCGGTGGCTATATAATCATACTGGCTGTACTGCATGTGCTCCTATGGCAGCTCGTCCCGTTCACGCAGGGTGCCTCATTCATCGTCACAGGGTTAATACTCGCCATCCTCTACCGATACAGTAACCTCATGAATCATCCGATATGGAGACTCATCGAAGCGCCATGGTATACAGGCCGCGACCCGAAGGCAGGGGCACTCATCGGTATTGTGCTCCCTATGGCCATCCTCATGCTGATAGGGGAAGGGGCGATGTTCTGTGTCTGGTATGCCGTCATGCCGTAACTCAATGGAAAAAGAATGGGAGCCTGCTGCTCCCATTCTTTTTTGACGCAGGCTGGGGGCAGGTGGCTGGCCTCGATCACGCTAGGTCGATCACGTTAGGTCGATCACGTAATGTGGAAAAATTGGGAGCAGCAGGCTCCCAATTTTGTATGCGAGTTTTCGACAGGCGGGGTTGCGACTGTCCTGTGCGGGCGCACCAATAAACCTGCGGTGCCAAACCGTTAAACTCTGTTTAATAGGGTCGAAAAAAATTTTTTCGGCATTATTAAGCGCTGCATTCGCTAATAATGTAAGAAGATAAGCATGCAAGTAGGTGTACATCAAAGAGGGTAAGATACAAAGAAGTGATGAAGTGATGATGGGTAATGACCATAAGGGAGCACTCACGTGCGCGAGGCCAATCGCCCATGGCCAATAAGCAAAAAGGACAGAAGACCAATAACCTAAGCTATCAGTGCGACTGTCCTGTGCGGGGCGCTATAAACTATTAAGCTGGTTATAGACGTCGCCCTCGCGGATCCCGAGCTTTTCGCACACGAGCCGTAGCATGGCATTATTCTCGCGGGTCTTTCGTAGCAGCTCATTTTGGTAAATGTCTGGGTGGCCACTAGCAGGGAGTGAATCACGTACGTGTAGCAGGTCTTCCCGTAGCGTATGATATGAACTTACAAGCAGTTCGTCGTACTCAGCTAAAAACGGTAACGAGGTGCTTGCTACCAGTCTCTTGAAGCGCTTAATTACATGGGCGTAATCAACAAGGTTCTGCGCACTCGCCTTTGCTATGTCAAGTATGTGCCGATACTCGTCGTTTGGATCATAGACAATTTTCAATAGCGCGACACGCATTAGGTTCTCATAAACGTCTGTGATGACTTTGTTCCCAAGCGGGTAGATGTCACCTAGTTCGTCTAGTGTCGGCTCTATAAATGTACTCACCCACGCATGCACGCAAACATAAGCCCTAAGCAGTCGTCTGATGAAATCCAACTCGATCAACATGCGGTATTTTTCGTTGATGAGCGGTAGGTTTTCTTCTATTGGCTCAACATCCGCAAGATAAAGATGGCCATCAGGTTTTATCGTGATGTCTATGCCAACTGATGACACGACGTCGAGCACCTTACGCGCCAGCGTGTACCCATCCTTCATAAGATCATCGCACACATACCAATCCTTTGATTCATTATGTACGAGCGTGGCTGTGTAATTAATCACGGCGCACCACAAGGTGGCAGTCTCTTCGCTACCTGTCATGAGCTTTATGTGAGGGAAGCCAGTGGAGTCTATCTCGTTAGGGTCGAGATCTACAAGTGCTACGATGCGACGCTGCATTTCGTCGGACATTTTCTCGCCTTGCTTCCACTTTGTGATTTGGGCAGGGGAGACATCTAGCTTCGCTGCTAATTCTTTTTGGTTACATTTTAAAAGCTTTAAAGCCAGTTCAATGTATTCTCGACTGTCGGCCATAGGGGCTACTCGTAATCTTTGTTTCAATTGCGTGTATTTTGATTGCAATTAACTAAATTGTCAACGAGATTTAGTTAATTTATTGATTTAGGTCATTGTACAATGAAAAAGGGAGCACGAGGCTCCCTTGGGTTTGAGTTAATTAACGTTGCATATAACTGTGCCCAGTATTCTTTATCGCGAGCGTGGTGTGTTAACGCGGTTCTCGCTCGACGTCTGCATACGACGTGTCCGAGCGGCCTCAACATTGATGTTGGTCAGTGCTCGATTGCCGATTGCGACGAAGACCTCTTCTTCGCTCATCAGGCCGAAGATATGCAGGAAGCTGTCGACTGAGTTCGCCACGCGGAGCCAGCGAAAACTGCTTGGTTTTGTTTCGCCACCACTAAAACTATCGTAGCGCTGGAAGAAGCCTGACTCGGTCGCCACGTAGATTCGGTCATCGTCTTCGAAAAGCTCGTCGTCTTTGCGTGCGTAACGGTAGTCAGACCCACCAGCTTTGATTATATGGCCTTCTAAGAAGGCTGCGAATACCTTTAGTGCCCCATCAGCTAAAGACCCCTTAGCGGGCAGCTCAGTGTGTTTTGTGATGTCTTTCGTTTTCATGATTACTTCCCGTACCAACAGTAGGCTGGTTTTGCAGCGCAAATCACAAACTGTTCGCCTGCCACCTTGCCCCAGTTTTCAAGATAGACCTGCCAGCCTAATCGGTTATGGCCATCATGGTCGATATTGCCACACCAGTCTGATAGCTCGATGTTTTTCGCGTCGGGTGAGTTGACCCAATCCCATATCATGGTGGCACACTGCTCAGGTGTGTGGGGCACAATGAAGCTATTGTAGCCTTCTCGGTTCTCAGGCGCGTGCTCAAACAAAATTAAGCCATGTTCGTTAGTTACGCGCCAGCCCACGGCTTTTACATCTTTGTTGTACTCACTTTTAAATGCCAGTGCCAACGCCAATGTAAGCTGCTCTTTCGTGCGGCCATTCACGTTCAATAATCGGTTGTCCATCAGGTCAGTCTCTTAATATCTGTATTTCGTATCGGTGTATCGTTCGATTTAGGCCGTCATTCTGTCTCGAAATGACCTGCACTGCAAGCTTTTTAAGTATTAAATACAGAAACTAAGCAGTGCAAACGTCATAGCGTTGTACAACACCCTCGCGTTGCTACCTATTGCAAATCCTTGTACAATTAATCAGTGATTTGTGTCTGAGCCAATAACCCAATGTTTAACTACATGTTTAACGACGGAGGTTGCCGCAATGGCACTCGAACCAAATACCCCCAAATTAACGCTCGAACACATGAGCCTCGGGTCGCAAGAACGACTAGAAGCAGGCATACGCGAAGGTATTACGCGTAATATGGTTGAAGGGTACCAAAACTATTCAATCTGCTTGTTCACGGGTCGTAGACCCTCAGCCGAAGAAGTTGAGAACGGTATCTACTTCTTTAATGGTAGTCGCCCATCCGACCACGTTTGCGGGCTTTTTAATATCAAGGCAACTGACTATGTTGAGCTGGCGACAGAAAGCCCCTTTGCGCTTGAAGGGCGTGCACCTAATGGCTTAGATGTTATGGCCAACAAGTTTAGACCTGTTAACCCTGATGACTTTGTTGATACAGATGGTTATGCCGTACGCCATCATAAGTTTAAAAGGAATGAAATCTTTGCAGCTGTTAGCTACGGTGCTGAACCCTCAGACGAAATACAGCAGCTGGGTAATGGTGCGGCTCCGACATGGGCGCTGATGTACCCATGGGGTCACCAAACGTCATACACGACCTTTATATCGCATGACGCAACAGGGTTTGTGCCCAAAGAGTTCACGCGCCGTGATGGTAAGTCTATTAAGCTGTCAGCGATGGCCGTACGGCCAGAAAGTAACTATTTCCTGACGGTCGGTGATATTCACGAAGAGCCAACAGCAAACTTAGTTTTGCATAAAGGGGCTGAGTCAGGCCAAACCGAAGCTCCCCGAAAGATTCGGATCCATCGCTTAAAGTACGTGATGCCCAAAACGAAAACTGCGCCTATTATGCTACAAGGAGCTTAATCCATGTTCTATGATTTACATGCGTACCACGTTGACCACACAAGAAGCTACAAAGCACTTGCGACAACCTTTTTATCGCCGAGCCAACTACTTTTAGGCGTACGCGCCGATGGGACTATCGTAGTGCGTCGCGATTACGAGAATGATAGGCCGCTAGAGGGTTCCTTTAATGAGCTGTATGCCAAGGCAAAAACCTTTGAACAACGCATGGAGTTTCGCCCGCTTTGGAAGTGTTTCACAAGCGCCTTCAATGCGGCTGTCCACTACGTACCGAAATCCAACCAAGACCATACATCCCTCGATAATCAGTCCCATGATGTCGTCGCATGGCACTTCATTGGTATCGACAGTGCTAATACAGCCGAGACAAGCTCAGAAGCGGCCACAGGAAAGTTTGCACTCGGTCGTGTACTCGACGAGACCACACTAGGAATTGACGGTCGTATGTGGCTAAAGTGGTCTTGCGACCCAATGACCGTGACGCCAACTACTGTGCTTAACTTCGGCTTTGCCGATGAGTCGAGCGAGTACTATAGCACAGCTACGTCGGGCGTCCTTATTGACGTCACGAACCGCGATGTCGACTGGGCGTCACCCTACGTCAAGTATGGTAGTTCTCGGCGGTATGACCCGAGCATGACCCTTCCCGTCGTTCGACTGACCAAGGGGCAGGCTGATGTTGACCTTATGCAGCAGCGGTCTAACTTTGCGTCTGACTACGCATCGGGCTTAGCTGACCAATTGCTTGAGACGTTGTATGGCGTTGACACGCCGAAAGAAACAGCGCCTTATGCGGCAGTACCTACACCGACCGAAGCACTGTGGGAAAGTACGGACGCTATCAGCGAGTTCGATTCGGTTGTTGAAGGTCGTTACGAAGATTTCCCGAAGTTACTTGTCGCGGGTCATGCCGACGGCGGTTATTCGAGTGCAATCGTACCGAGCATGAGTAAGACATCGAAAACGTTCACGTTCCCCGCTGACCCAACAAAAGGGGTTAAGCTGTCCGTCAGGCTACGTAACCGCTCAAGAAATGCCGTGACGCGCCGAGGCTATAGTTTCGCGTTTCAATGTCATCGCGATGACATGCCGACAGTTGCGCCCGAAGAAAAGCCATCTATTTTTTCAATGCACGACTATATCCTCAACCTCGACTCAGGCTTTGTAGGTGGGTATAACCCACAACAAACGTTTGCTGTGTCAGGTAAAGCAGACTCTTACGAGACGGATGGTCTAGAGGGCTTTAAGGCCGCAGGCTTTTCTAACGAGCTATACGAAGCCTACATAATGGGTGACGGCCACGCATACCTCTACGTGAATGGTACATTCATGGGACGCTACCTAAACACACCTGACACCATCGAGCGTGGTGCCACGTACACGTTTAGTATGTTTAGTTACTACGCCAATATTACAATTGACGAACTAAAGGTAGAAGCCTTCGACATCCCAGCTGATTATGTACAGCCTACCGAAGAACCTGACGTTTATGCCTTTGCTGCGTGGAGTGGTTATTCATCGTATGGCTCTACACCTAACTTGAAGCCTTTTATGTTTGACGGTGACCTTACGTATACGGGTAAGGGAAAGTACCTTCACCTACATGCTCATGATACTTACTATGTAGACTTCTCGGTGACGGCACCGCTACAGTTACGCGCATTCAGTGACTATGCTGAGTCTATCTTTGACCTTGTAAACGTAGAGACTGGCGAAGCGACCGAAGTTGTGATCGGTAAGGACGAGTGGGGCACGATTGGTGACAACATCCCTGCGGGGCGCTGGCGTCTTCGAGGTAAGGCAGGGTACACAATCCTGACACAGTTCGAGGTCAATCCGCCTGTTGTGCCACCTGAGCCTGAGCCTGAGCCTGAGCCTGAGCCTGAGCCAGCCACTTAAAAAGACCTTAATCCTTTCTTTTAACGAGGGCAGCATTGCCCTCTTGGAGACTCTAAAATGCAATTTTCAAAAGCCTATCGCACAAGCTTATTGACCTACTTAAAAAATGTGTTTGAGCGCTCAGACGACATAGCGACACAAACGACCTACTTCTTTACGGGAGCAGCCCCAACACTTGCACAGCTAACAAGTGTACTCGATGCTGAATGGACAAATCCTACGGGGTCGCCGTTGGCACCAACGGATGAACTATCAAGCTATAATGGCCAGCTCGTGGGCTACTGCCCTGATTTTCTAAAGTCAATGTCATGGTCGAACCATGACCAAACAATTACGTTAACGAGTGACCTGAATGATGACATTGACGGCGTCACTTCAAATTACACAGCGCCCGTCGCACTCTTTGGTGAACCACAACAGGCTACCGTTGTACAAGGGTTTGACCACACGACGTTGGGTGACCAGACGGTGACATGGGCTTTAACGCTGTGGTCAGGTACAGCCGATTCCTCGCGTGCAATCTATGTGATGCACACTATCGGGACAATCTTTGACAGTAATGCCGAAATTGTGGTGCACGACGCGACACTGACCACGGCCGACCCTGAGCTGCCTGTTCTAAACGTTTATAGCCCTGTACTTTAAAGGAGTCTCGTTATGGCCGTTTACAGCCCAGAATTAATGCGACGCGTCGGCAACCAGTTTGCCTATGATCGTTCATACCAGCAAGGTTACTTGGGAACAGGATTGATGGCTGGTACAAAGAGTGACATAGACCTTATTTCGACAAAGCCACTGATACATCATGAAGACCTGCGCAATGGCAAGCCCGTAAAACTTACGGAATTGTCGTACATTAATTTTCACATTATCCCCATGGAAGAAGTGCGGGAAGCCTTTGACCCATTTGCTGACCAAAGCCACATCGACCCACTCACTGATATTATCAAACGAGAGGGTGCAAACTTGTCAATTGACCTAATGGGGTGGATTACAACCTCAACAGTGCATGCGCTGTTCACTAGCTCAACGTATAAGTTAGGTTCATGGGAAATGTTTTCCTACCGTAGGCAGCATCCAAACTCGACGTCCATCATCTACGAGATACATCCGATTTTGAGGGTGTGCATCGCAGCGCGTTATAAGAGCGATCCCGATGTACCCGAAAGCTGGGTGGGGTCACCAAATCCCGATATACGCTTTGTCGTCGATCCTGCTAACGTGGCGAGCATGCTTGAGTTCACTGATATGAACTTTGATGCAACGGCGCTCTTTTGTGAGAGCCAACGTTATCCAGCCGACGGGGATGTCTACCGAGGCCAATTCAAACAAGTCAGTTATAGCACAACCTAAAGAGCGAGATTCCTATGTCACTTAATGCAGCCCCTATTGGGGCTTCACAAGACTTTTTAACGAGTCTAAACCCTAAAGCGTCTCTTCGCACGTGGCTTAAAGAGGCATTAGCTAATGATGACTTAGCGTTGTTCTTTATGTACACAGACCCACCATCAGAAACTGAGTGTAAGTATGGCGTACAGCTTATTGACCCTAAAGCATTACCACTGCCTGTAAATGCCTATCACTCATGGAGGGGTGGCCGCTTTTCCCCGTGGTACAGTGGTACTGAGTACATGGGATTTAACGACGCGGCAACACTGCTTAGTGCTGAATGGTTAGAAGACTTCGAGAAAATTAATCAACTGAACGGTGCGTCCCTTGAACACGATGGCAGCTCGACGATGTGTCTCGTGCCATCGGCTGACGTCAAGATGCACAAGACAGGTGTGCGCTACAGCAACAGTTACACACGCTGCGGAACCTATTACTCGAACGCGAATAAACGAGGTGCCTTTAAGTGGGCGGTTCTTGCTCGTAAAAGTGCATTTAACCCGCGACTGCGCAGCTGGTTTGGTGACGGCGAACAACCGCACAGTAAAGGGACGAACTACCCCGCTGACTACCTTCTCTTTGACTTTCGTGGTGGCATCCCACTAACCGTGGGCACCTACGGGTCGGAGGCTGACGTCTGGCTGGGTGAGCACCTTGACCATTTTCGGTCATTCCCAAGAGGTGGTGCATACGTCTATCCAAGTTCGGTCGAAATAGGCCGCGTACATATACCAAAAGTAGGATCGTAGTATGTCAAATGTGGCCGAGCTAATTGGGGTATCACAGGACTTCGTAACGAGTCTAAGCCCTAACACGTCTCTTCGAAAGTGGCTTAAAGATGCCTTGGCTGATGACGACTTGGCACTGTTCTTCATGTACTCCGAGCCGCCATCAGAAACAGAGTGTAAGTACGGTGTTCAGCTTATTGACCCTGCTTCTCTTCCGATTGCGCCCAATGCTTATTCGGAACGAAAAAATACGGGCACATGGTCGCGCTACTATTACGGTACTGAGTTCATGGGGTTTACCGACGCAGCAACACTGCTTAGTGCTGAGTGGTTAGAAGACTTCGAGAAAATTAGTCAGCTGAACGGTGTGTCTAGTGGCCATGATGGCAGCTCGACGCTGTGCCTCGTACCTGCCTCTGACGTCAAGATGCACAAGACAAGTATACGCTATGACAGCCCGTTCACGTGCTGTGGTACCGACGACGCTAACGCATGGGTCGTTGCACCTTACAAGTGGGCAGTACTGGCTCGTAAAAGTGCATTTAACCCACGACTGCGCAGTTGGTTTGGTGACGGCGAGGTCACAGGGTTGTATTCAGCATCCTACCCCGCTGACTACCTTCTCTTTGACTTTCGTGGTGGCATCCCACTGACGGTAGGCACCTACGGGTCGGAGGCCGATATATGGCTAGGAGAACAATGGGTCATTCTTGACCCCTATAGGGGTAAGACTTTCATGTACCCAAGCTCGGTCGAAATCGGCCGTATCAATATACCAAAATTAGGATCTTAAACACATGAGTGAATCTAAGTACATTCAACACTATACGCTAGAGGCGAATAAAGAATCTCAGCGCATCGTACGTGAGGCGTCGCAAGCAAAGACCCTGACACTGAATACCAATATCTCTTACTTAGCAGGTAAGGGCGATGGCAACCTAGGTTTTAACAATAACACCGAGATAACGAGCACTCTTGGTTATGGGCGCTTGCTGGCCTATGATGCAGCTGGCCAACTTCTCATGACACCGCGTGTCTCTGTCTCAATACAAAATGGCCATGTTGGCCGCGACAGCGACCCTGCGGTAACACCGCACACTCTGCGCTACTTTGGGCGTTTGCGAGGGCTTGGCGCTGGTAAATTCAGCCAACCCTATCTTGATATGAACGTTGGTAGTGCCAGTGGTGCTGGTGGCTTTGTCTTATCAGCCCCTAAGCTGACGCTGGTTATAGATGTGATCCCTGACCCTGCGGGTGTGCTCGATAGCGGTGAGGTTATCTATCATTCGACACTGGTTGGCTCAGGTGAAGTCGACAAAGTTTATGTATTGATTGACGAAGACCCACTACAACAGCGCTTGCCTAATGCACCTGACCCGCAGCTGCTTGCAACCGCAACACCTGAGCAAATAAAGGAAGGCGATGCCTCGCTTGATGTGCGTTGGCTACAACTTCCTGTAGGCACGTTGGGTGACGATGTTGTACAATTATCAGAGTCCAATCTGCAAAATGAAAGCCGATTGATTATACAGGACGCAATACGCGTTGTGATGCCTGTTATGACCCCCGAGAGTGAGACTGAGTTGATGAACGCTATGACGGCGCTCGCTACTGAACGTGGCTACAACATCGTTAACCACAGCTAGTAGTTTGTGACCCGACATAATTGCGGTAGGTGCCACTTGGTGCCTACTAATCACTTTTAGAAAAACTTACAAGGTTATATCATGGCAGACACTTACGACATGAATACACTCTTACCAGCCGAAGCGCTTCAAATGATTGCGCAGCGCTGGGGTTCACCTGCATTTTATGCGCCGACCAACCAAAAAACTAACGGAAATGCCTCTCGTGGTTGGCACATCCACTTATTTACAGGCCGCATGCCGTCACCCGAGGAATTTTACTACGGTATGTATTTTGACAACCGTGGCGACACACTAACAAGTGACCTTGCTCCGCTCCCTTTAGATGAACGCCGTATTGGTTACTTTCGTCTGACCACGAGTGGTGACGACGATTCGTACTCTTATGCCGTAGGGGTGTCAGCACTCGCAAATGGCGCAGAGATGCACGAGGGTGCTGTGTCGGCTACGAGTGAAACCTTCCCACCCGTGCCACGCAACCCAAATAGTGACTTGTCGTGGATGCTCGATTGGTCATTCAGCGCCAGTAAGGCTGCGTGGTTATATAAGAGTTCAAAGTTCTCCAACCTACAGGCTTACAGCGCCGCTGGCCAGCTCGTAGAGGACAGACCCACATGGTTCGCTATCACGGGGTCACCAAGCGCCATACACGCATCAGACCATGTCATTGACCACCCGACACAAAACAATGAGTATCAAGCCACATTAGCTATTATGCGCCCCGAGGCTTATGTAGACCGCCAGCCAATTGTGATCGGGACAGTCGGTGGTGTGGGTTCGGGTGCCGACTTAGAGCTATCAAAGGGGCACGACCAAATCACTGATCAGGTGGCACCCGTATCACTGCGCATCAAATGTAATATCGTTTAAGGAGACCTTGTCATGGCTGTATATATTCACCCACTTATTAGTTACATGTCAGAAAAGCAAACGCAAGACACTCAGCTTGCCTTCTTGCAAACCGACCCTGCAAACGAGCCAACGCGCTACTTGGAAAACAAGCCTGCAATGCTTGTGGTTACCGATGAGGCGAATAATATTCTTCTGTCCCTTGTGGGTATGACAAAATGGGATCTGGCCTACATGGATAACGATGAGTTTGCTATCCAAAGCCGCTACTTCCGTCACGACGCTGGTAACATAGAATCATACCACACAGACCTCGATGCACTGCGCAACTTGTGCCCGACTGTCCCAGCCTTCCGTTTTACACCCGCTGAGCAGTTTACGGCGGACATCCGAAACACGGGAACCGCCACAAAAGCGTATCTTATTGTTGATACACATGCTACGCGGTCGACAGCCGATATAAGCACGTGGGAGGTTGAGCTTTGGGATGGTACTGCGCCATTTGATGTGGCAGCCCTTCCAGAGGAAATTAAGCATCTTCAATTAGGTATTGGTGATACTACGACGAACCAGCCCGTACGCTTAACCTCAACAGCTGTTGACAAGAGTGAATCTGTTGTACAACTGGCTGATGGCTACATCAACATGTTTTTTATGAACATGTACCACGACTGGTCAACCATGCGAGACGCGATGGAAGCTCGCCTAGCCGCCATGCCAAGCTTTGGTAAGTCTTTGCAAGAGATTGCTGACAAAGAAGCCATCGCTTTTGCTTAACCCTTAGTTAAAAGGGGCAGCTTATGCCCCTTTATTTCCCTATATCAACTAGGAGTACGAACACATGCTTTGGTATGTACCAACCGAGTTTGGACTTAATACAGCCTTTAGGACGGTTGAGACGAAGGTACTTGTCTTTGATGAAGACCCCGACGTGGTGCTTAATACGCTGCTCGTGAGACCCGCCGACGGCCAGCCCGTATGGCAAGCGTCGCCTGATGCTTTAGACGTCTCTCGCATCAATGAGCTGACGTATGTAGGTCATATCGCAAATCTATTGATGCCTGCTAAGGTCTCGAATGGACACTGGGGTTTCACTCAATCGGCAAGACGGAACACCGAGAAGTTGGGGCATGTCTACTATGTCAGCGACCTAAGTGGTTCCATTCTTTCGATGCAGATAAATGGTAAGACAGGAGTGGCCGACCAGCTAGCACACAAGAACCGAGGAACACTGCTTTGGATCAGCGAAGCCGAAGGTGACGTTGAGGGTTCTCTTCATCACGTCTGGACAATGGCACCCGTTAAGAACTTTATGCAAGGTACGTTAGAAGCAAACTACGACGGCTCGCAGCCTGCATTTATTGACTTTAAGCTTGATGACGAACGCTACGGCAGTGTCGCACAGCCCATGGCAATTACGCCCAGAAACTATGGCTTTACGACAGGGCTATGTAACACGACATTACCCGATGCCTTGGTCAAAGTTGCATCGGATTTCCCAATTACAACATAATGAGGACTACGATATGATAATAGGAAAACAGCCCCTATCAGGTGCCTACATGCTGCCCTCAATTGGACGCAGGCGCTATAGTCCAAAGTACAACTCAGCGCAAGCGGCCGCCCGTAAGGACGTGGCCAGCGTAGCAGGTCAACCCGTTGATTTCACACAAGTTGATGCGAGTAAGCACGTCGTTGCCTATCTGATTGCGGGTCAACCGCTTCCCGTAAGAACCTACAGCCTGTCTACCGATGCAGACCTTGACGAGACGCTAGCAAATATCGGCTGTACAAGGCTTACGCAAGCCTATCGGGGAATGCTACAAGACCCTCAATTTAACCAATCGGCGAAATCATGCTCGGTCAGCTTTGGTAGCTTTGAGCTGATGGTTGATAATGGTGTGGCAGGCTGGACACACAGCGACCGCATGCTCGCGCTCTCGGATTATACACCCGAAGAGGGTGAGGTCTTTATGCTAATGCTTGTACAAGACACGTTTTCCGATTTGATGGATCACAACACGGTCTTTATCGCGCCTTACTCAGACGCAACACGCATTATTAAAAACTCAGAGTTAATGCTGGATGGTAGCTTTGATGTGAGCTACGACGGCATAACCACCTTTTTAGAAGAGCTTAGAACCAAGGCTTACAAGGGGGCTAACTAATGCACGTAGTAATTAAACGACGCGGCATGTCGCTTCGTGCTGTGTGGGATGGTGTTGCTAAACCCACAGCAAAGCAAGCGAGTCACTGGGTGCGCTTTACGCCCGAACAGCCGCGCATTAACGACCAATTTATAGTCGAACCAAGCATCACCGTTTTGACAGATGACCTCGCTGAAAAGAAACAGACTATCAGCACAGTCGTGTCTAATGTGGAAAACGTAAAGCTCTCTTCACCATTGGTGGGAACGTATGATTTGAGTGCCTACGATTTTGGCACAGATGCCAGTATGACACGTACGTCATACAGCGCTCACTTCATTGCAGCGCTTTTGGGTGAAACCTCGTTACCAGCCCCAAACTCAACGTCTGCGGCTAATTGGTCGTCAAGCTCACTAAGGTTAACCCCAAATGAGGCAAATACCACATTAAGTGCTATTGATACAGCTGGTTTCAAACCTGTTGGACTACGCCTTAATTATAATGCGGCTAACAAAGACGATGCGACCCTACTGACAGTCGGGTATCACTACACTCGTATGCAGCTTGACCATCACATGGCCAGTATCACGCCGAACGCGTTGACTCCGTCAAACGAGTACAATGATGACGTCTACCTGTTAAAGGCGACGCTGCCTGACCACGCATTGCTTGAAAAGGATGACCTAAGTCAGTACAGGTCGGTCGCTGAAACGGATGACAGTGTCATGACCGTCAACCTTGATCCGAGTAGTGTGGTACCCGACTTCTTCGTTGCGGCGCGTGCTAAACCAACCATGTTTTATACAGGTGATCAAGCCACAGCAGGTGATGGCCACAGCCGTCGAGTGGGTATGCCAACGTTACGCTTGAAGCAAGAGCATAGGCGTCTTTCCGTCACGTCGATAGACCAAGACTATATTTTCCAATTCTAACTTAGGGGCGTTTCTTTATGTACTTTAATAATGTTAACTTGCTGTTACAGACACACGTTGCTGCCTCTGACTTCGCGCGTAATAAACACATCGTTTTCTTTCGTGGTGACCGACCTCAGCTTAATCAGGGAAGCCCAGTGGAAGAGCTGAGTAATCTGCTATCGGGTCGTGCTGACGACTGGGTGGCAACGTTCAAGACGAGCCGTGTATTAACCTCAAATACGGGTAATACGCTGTCCCAGATGGCAGACACAACAAGCGACCCGTTGCATGTTGCAAGTGCCTTCATCCGCTATGTCGACCACGATAACATGGAATGGTCGATCACAACGAACCTAAAGCTAGGGAAACTAGTGAGCACTATTAATTCCCCTATAGCCGAAGAGGACTACACACCTACATGGTTTGTTGTCACGGGTACCGCCGCAACAGGTACTGGTATAATCGACGGCGTAAGTGATGACGTCACCCAGATAGATCTAGTGGGGCAGGTTGCTCATTTAACGGGTGACCAGACAACAGGGATGGTCACCCTAAAACGCGCGCTAGCACTGGGTGAATTACCCAAGTCTCGCGACTTCTCAATGCTTACACTGCCAATTTAAGGAGACACTATGAGTGACGAACTACGCTGGGTAAACCCGCGTTTTGCCTCAGAGGCTGGCGCTATGGCCGCAACGGCTCATGGCCATTTTCCCGTTTTGTTCTTCTCAACGGACTCACCCGAAGACGTCTTAGCGCGGCTGGAAAATAAGACCTACACGCGTTCGGATTACATAAACATGTTCTCAGGTAACCAGACACTATCACCTAACAGAGGGACATTTTTGGATAGGCTTTCTGTCAGTGAGAGTGGCAACTTAGCCCTAGTTATCTCAGCCGATAAAAATGAGGCGCTTTATGCCGCGATAGACAAAAGGCAGGCCAGTGACGAGGGCACCCTACGTACATTTGCCGTAGTTATCTCGGACTTAGATACCTACATGGGGTTAGAAGAAAAGGGTCAAGCATCGTCTTACCCAAGGAAGGTGCCATACACCTATATAGTGGGCACAGTCGGTACCTACCAAAGCGGTGCTGACATCGAGTTTGAAGCCCTTGACCAATGGAAGCTAGGCCGCCCGTTGTACATCGAAAACAATCAACTTGAAATTCCATTTCGCGTCTTACGCTAATGGATAAGGAAAAATTGAGACTATGGCTACGTTTAATACCGCCACGGCGCTACTTAACAAGCGTTGTGACTACATCGAAGGAAAGCTAAGCCTTCACTCTGAACTAATCGGCAAAGCCCCCGCAGGAAAGCAGTACAAACACTTCGTACTGCAAGGATTAGTGCATGCTGGATTCTACTCACCTGTTCATCGTGGGCTACAGACACCCGCTGGGACAGCCCAATCGGCAGGCGTAAGCACCATTTCAGATATGCACCTAAGTGAGCTGGCTGTATTCGAGACCGAAGAGAAGCTTGTAGACCAACCCGTTAAACTACAGACGCTGCGCGATTTTGGTTTGGATTTAAGTAACTACCCAAGCAATGACGGCCTTGGTCAGACAATGCGCCTAAGTGCATTGTACGCCCCGATCATGAATGCCTACGATAGTACCTACGGCATGACGCCGAATTACACCCTAGACGAGCACATGACGTCACACTACAAGGGTCGTGAACTTATACCTGTCGATGCAGAAGCAAGCTGGGATGTCCAAGCAGAAAACCTGCTTTATCAAGCCCGTAGTTTCCCTATAAAAGACCTGCTCGGTGCCCAGCATATAATTGCTGACGATGGTAAGGCGGGTGCTTTCTCGCTACGTCGAGCGGGATTCCCTGTGCCACAGTTCCAAGGTGACCCAGAAGGTAAGAATGTTAGTCCTCACTCAGTCTACCATTCACCTGCCGATGCTATTCGCCCTCTTGATGACATGGCGTGGCCTATCGTTGTGCGTCACTGCCCGTCAATTATCCTTGTCACCATTGAGTGCCCTGATAACCTAGACGAGTTGATAGCAGGCGAGGGAACTGACGATGTAGCACTAACTTACTACTTTAAGCACATCATGGTGCCTCACTGGGTGGGTTTGGCTAATATCTTCGACCATAAAAATAACGGTGAAGGGGAAGAAGGTAAACCACTTTCGCAATCGCGCCTTTACGACCCCTCGATGGTATCGCACTTCGCTGATGTGTTGACTAGTGCGTCAATCGGGGACATTGATAACGACAATGGTAATGCCCACGGTGACCTAATCATCTTCACACCGTCAGACGACAGTCTTGCTAGCACTGAACCACTTGCATTAGGTGATGCGAGGAGTTTTATGCAGAACAAGCAGTATACTTACCATCAAAGCCTTGAGGGCAAGGTGGCAGCAGCTGCCTATAACGCCAGTGCGCGGTATGGCGGCGCGACTCAGTGGACAGTATTTACAGATAACCCCACCCAATGGATGCAAAAAAGTGGGGGTTCTATTCACAGCCGATTTGTGACTAAGGAGCAGTTCACTGTACGCGGATTGACCATCGCCAACGGTGGTCCATCACGTAAGTACGGAAGAACTGTCAGCCTCTACACAAAGCCAGCCGACCATCCTAACGGCGCTTCACTTGATGGTAACTGGGAGTTGCACGAGAGTATCAGCTTCTCACCAACAACAGCCGCTGTGGATGTATTCTTTAGCAAGGCAGCCCCCTCTACAAATATTTTTTATGTAGAGTTCACGGATTCAGACGAGGGCGGTTACACCTCTATGCAGCACGTTGCGTTTATCACTGCTAGTGACACGCCAGAAGATGCTGTTTAATCTTGTTGCACGGGGCGGCCTAAGTGCAGCCTCGTACTACTTAACTAAGGAAAATTGAGACTATGACTACGTTTAATACTGCCACTGCGCTACTTAACAAGCGTTGTGACTACATCGAAGAAAGACTAAGTCACCACTCCGAGCTGGTGGGTAAAGCCCCCGAGGGTAAGCAATACAAGCATTTTGTTTTACAGGGCTTGATGAGTCTTGCTTACTACGCCCCCACGACCACTTCGCTCGACACACTAAATGATAATGCTAGACATACCAGTGTCTGCACCATTTCAGATATGCACCTAAGTGAGTTAGCTGTCTTCGAGACCGAAGATAAATTAGTAGACCAGCCCGTTAACCTACAGGATTTAAGAACCTATGGTTTTAATCTAAGTGATTATCCTAGCCTTGGTGTGATGGGTACTAACTTCCGTAGTAGCAGCCTCTTTAATGTGATTTCGGAAGCCTACCGTTTGACCTACGGCTTGCCGTATGGCCATAGCTCGACCAACGTCTATACTGCACACTACAAAGGACGTGAGCTTATTCCTGTCGATGAAGAAGCAAGCTGGGATGCCCAAGCAGAAAACCTGCTCTATCAAGCCCGTAGCTTCCCCATCAAAGACCTACTAGGCACTCAGCACATTATCTCAGCTGATGGGAAGGCTGGGGCACTCTCACTCCGACGCGTAGGCTTCCCTGTAGCGCAGTTCCAAGCCAATACCTATGGACACGATGTTGTTCCTGCTACAATACCCACGAGCACCGACATGAACCCCATAAGGTTCGACGATTTGAGTAGTATGACGGTTACCCGTCATTGCCCATCAGTTGTGCTTGTCACCATTGAGTGCCCAGATGATGTTGATAGCCTTATCAACAGCAGCGAATCAGGTGACGTTAACCTCACCTATTATTTTAAACACATAGCTGTGCCACACTGGGTAGGTCACTCAAATGGCTTTAAACAATCAATGCTCGAAGATGCTACAGAAGGTCAGCCCTTCGAGTCTTCGCACTTATATGACCCTGCGATGGTTACTCACTTTTCTGACCACCTTACCAGTGCCTTTATCCATGGGCGTAGAGACGACCCAGCACAGAATTACGGTGACCTAGTCATCTATACGCCGTCAGATAGCAGTCTTGCCAGTACGGAACCTCTCGCACTAGGTGACGCACGGAGCTTTAAACAAGACGATAAACCTTTCATCCTCGCGGCCGAGACTAATGCGACGGCCTTCTACGAGGGGGCTACCGCGATGACGATGTTTACCAATAACACTGGTCAGTGGGCGCAAGTAAAGGCTTCATATTCTAATTTAAGCTTTAAGACAGCTGAGAAGGTTACAGTTAAAGGGTTGCGTATTGCTAACGGTGGACCAGCTCATAAATGGGGGCGCAGGGTTACACTCTACACAAAGTCTCCCGATGACCCTAGTGGTCTTACAGATAGTAGTCCATGGGTTTACCATGAGGTAGTCGGCTACGCTGCTCAGCAGGATATATTAGAGGTAATGTTCAGTTCACCTGCACCGCGTACAAACCTCTTTAGGGTAGTGTTCCAAGGCTCAAGTGAATCGCGGTACCACTCATTGCAGTACGTTGGGTTAATAACGGATGATGCTACCTAATCTAACGAAAAGAGGTCTTTAAGACCTCTTTTCGTCGTACTTTAAGCCACGTCTTTCAAGTCCTCGTAGGCTTCCTCATCCATGATTCTCGTCATGGCCACCGCCACATCACTGCGTAAGCTCTCGTCGACATCCATAACACGAATACCGTCAACTGCCGCAAGGATGTCATACATCAGTAGCGCTGTTCGCTGAGGCGTCGGTACGTTCATGTCAGGCGCATAACTGATAAGGGTAGCCACTAGCTGCTCTTCACTCGTGTACGTCAGTTGGTCAGCATAGTCCCTGTACGCGAACTTTGCGACTAACTTAATTACCTCTTCTACTGACAAGTGTGCCGTGCCGTCAAGTAGTGCGCGTGTGCCTGCAACCACCTTATTAGCCGCTTTCTTTGGTTTAAACTCTTCAATCTTAACGGGCTTCTTCGGCTTTTGGGTACGTACCATAAAGGCTTGGCCAGACTCTTCAATAACACGCGCTAGACCCTTTTGAACAATCCCGATTTTTTGCTGGTGGGTCACTTCTGTTAGTATGCGTTCACATACGTTATACAAGCTGTCAGACTTCAAGTTATCCCAGTTATCGAAAAACCATGCAGCTGCTAATGGGTTGCCCACGCTCGTCTTGTTGTAGGCTTTCAGCGCTGTGTTGATATGCGTACGGGCTAGGCGTCTTTCTTCGGCCAAAATCTCACGGTGTTCTTTGATATTTTCTAGTGGAATACCGCGCGCTGTGCGGTCGTCTTGTGCCACCTTAAAGCGCGCAATCATGTCAGCTGCATATTCATTACCACGGAAGGTCGCTCGCGGCTCAGCGTCGTCGTAAACCGTAAACTCGTAGCCTATACCTGCATAGGTCTTCTCATAGTAGTCCACGATCTCAAAGGCTGTAGGGTAGTCTAGATATGCACGTTCTAAAACACTGTCGGCTTTCTCATAGCAATGTACACAGTTACCTAGCCAGCGCGGTATTTTTAGATCCCATTCGTACTGGCTCCAAAAATCAAGGACTTGTTTTTCAACGGTTGGTACCCAGTGAGCCATTGGGTAAACAAGGTTGCGCTCTTCGGGCTTATTTGCACAGCGGCGTTCTTCGTCAAAACGGATGCCGATTGCCGTGATAAATGTCGTCTTCTCATCATGGCCGATTGACTTCATATAACTATTGATAGCGTTACGCTTCATTTCACGTGTGCAGTTAACTTTGCTAATCGTAGGTACGCCATAACGACGCACGTGCGCAGTATAAGGGTGGTTCTCGTCTTTGTACTGGTCAAGACGGTAGGCAGTGTCGTAGTTAACGATACGGTGCTGTGTCGCCGTACGCTCGCCAAAGACAGGCACGCCCTCAACCCATACGATTTTGATACCGAAGTACTTCTCAGTATCTCGAACAAAGCGAAGGGTATCATCGTGCTCAAGTCCTGTATTCGCAAATACAAAGATGTACTCAAGCTCACTTTCATTGATGCCCATTCGGCGAGCTACGTCTTCACGGTTATCTAAGAAGTAGCGGATCATGTAGTGTGACGTACGGCCACCCGATACGGATAGCAACACCGTTTTAATCTTGCCATCGAATTTAGCTAGGTCTAGTGCGCGTGCCATGTACTATACCTCTGCCAGCTTTGCTTGTTTGGCCAGTAGTACAGCACGACGGTTATCAAGGTTGTCTAGTTCTTTACGGATAGCCTCGCTAGTAGCCTTTACGGCATTAGCTTTTGTTTTGTAGATACCCGTACGATTTGGCGTACCATCAGGCTCTATGAAGAACTCAGTGAAGTATGCGCTGTGATGGCTCTTGGCATGGTGACCTGCATTTTCAGTTGCTAACTCGGTCGTCACTTTTGTCCAACCGTCTAGATCTTCAATCATGCTATCGGTTTTGGCCACAACCAAGGTAAGCACCACATGTTGGTCAGTCACGGCGTAGATCGTATCGTTCAATTTCATAATAGGCTCAAATAAATCTCAATGTCTCAATGTCAGCCACTATAGCACCGACCAAATCATTGTACAACGATTTTATTCGAAAATATCTACGCCGCAGGTTATTTCAGCAGGTTTAGGTTACACTAAGATGTCGTAGACGTAGCCCTTAACATCTTTAACTCTGCGGCGTTTAAGCTTGCCGCCACTCGCACCCAACTCGCAGGTTACACGTATTTTCTTTACTAGGTCATCACGCCCAAGCCCATGCCAGCTTCGCGGTAGCTCATCAATAAGTGATGTAACAAACCGCACGCTTGCATTCGGTTGGATAGTCTCAACGCCGTTGTTTTTGAAGGCTTCGATCAAGTACTGTGTTACGTTTCTTACGGTCATTTTAAGTTTCCTTCTAATAGTTCTAATTGGTTTTAAGAGGCTGAGAAAAGCATAGGTAATACGTCATTGACGTAGACCTCAATCAAAGGTTCACAGGCTGTGCGTATACCAAGCTCACGCTTTATGTCATAGACTAGGGTAGATGCCTGTGGGTATCTGGTGAATGCTGTGCAAGATTCAATGACGGCCATAGCTTGGCGCTCAAAGTCAGCGTTAGGCTTACCGTTTGGGAAGAATCGGTGCATATCTTCCTGACGACCAGTCACAAAAGAGACTAGTTCTTCATGGATAATGATGTTCCCTTTCTTAAAGTCGGTTGCGCTTATTTTCACAAACTCTTCGAAGCTCGGCGCTTCCCATTCTGCGTTCTCAGCCTTCGCAGTCAGTTGTGCATAATTCTCTGCTAGACGCTTCTCACGCTTTTCTACTAACTTCTGCGTATACGGGTTATTCTTCACAGGCTTAGCAGCTTCTATCTTTTCGCGTGCGTTCATGAGCGCGAGGTATAGCTGTGCGTAGGCAGGGTCGTACTGTCTTACGTGTTCAAGTGCCTCACGGCTTCCTCTCGGTAGACCGCCCGCCCAGATAAGGTCAAACTGGTTAGAGATAAGCTCTTCTATGGCGGCCACCCAAACTGGGTGTATCTCTTCTACGTTAGGCATCGTGGAGATCGCAGCCGAGTCAGGCATAAAGTTAGTATAAGCCCGTGTTGGGCTGAGGTCTGCACCTAGCTCAGCTTGGAAACGTCGCGTACAGTAGACGTCGATATTGTCAGAAATCCACTCAGTGATCATATTACGAAATGTAATACTCGCGTTGCTGTCCTTGAAGCGTGCAAGGAGCTTGAATGCCCCATCGAGTTCTTCATGTTCTTCTGGTTCGATGCGCGTCGTTGTGCCATCAGCATCGTCGAATGGAGACTCTAGTACATAAAGACCATCTGCATCCTTAACCCACTCGTAACAGTTACCTGTCGTAAGTAGCACGTGGCTGAGTACATGGGCACGTGATGGGTTCGTAGAAAAGTGTGTCAAAATTGCGCTTTTTACGATCTTATCAACAATGTTTAATTCAGGCGTACTTGTGTCCATATCGGGATCTCAAATTAGTTAGTGCTTTCAATAGGGCTGACTATAGCATCACTCACATCGTTGTACAACACTTTTTGAATGAAAAGCGTTGCGGCGCAGCTACTTTCATTTAAAACATAAATAAAACTTGACGGTTGTACAACGATTCTATAAATTTGTGCCAAGTCGGTTGCCCCGCAGCCTTTTACAGACAATACCAACTAAAGGGAACAGCCTCATGGCAAAGCTAAAAGTATTCTATGGAAGCAAAGACGGCGTGAATAATTTCATGGTGGCAGCAACAAGCAAGCCTAAAGCCATGGCCGCAATGCGCATTCCAAAACGATTATTCGACAAGTACTTCTCTGTACGCGATGACCGCTTTGAAGAGAATGAAATTGCCTTGGCGAAGCCTGATACTGTATTTAAACAGAAAATGTCAGTTGAGTATGGCGTAACGCACCCTTGGGTTGAAGAAAAATAAGAATTTTAAAATAAGAGAGACTACTGATGAATAACAATCGTTTTCGCGTGCTGCTAAAGCTAGCAACACGCCTAGAAGTAATGTGCCCTGACCGCGTTGTTTCAGTGCTGCAAGATGAACTAGAGCTATATGAGAAGGGTACAACGCCGCCTCACCTTAGTGACGCTGACCTATACGACGTTGATGTGCACAGCAATGACGGTCAAGGTGAGATCTATCTAATTGCCGAAGTTGACTCACACCTTGACCAAGAAGACTTCCTGCGCGAGGTTGAGTTCGACTTCCATGAAGAATATGTTATTAGCTGCAAGGTTGAGAGTTGTACACTAATTCGTAAATAGGTCTTGATCATTGTACAATGATAGCTTATAGTATCGTCATAAACCGCTGCCATGCAGCGGAATAGAACCGATACACTGATAAGTTGAGACCGACTATGCAAGCTTATATTGACCTATATCTCGCGAGCCTTACCTCAGACGCTTCAAAGGGCGCTGTAGTAAAGAACTTACGCGCTGCGCTAAAGCGCACACCTCACGCAGCAAAGGCTGACAATAATGAGTCTGTCCTTAGTTTCGAGTGGCACGCGTTGACCATCCAAGAATACTCAGACCTGAGAACTGCACTAGTCGAAGAGGGTAAGTCTACAAGCTATATAAACACTGTTCTAACTATCGTTCGAAAAACACTTAACTGGGCACTTATCTCAGACAAGCTTACCGAGACAGCCTACGAAAAGATTAAGCATGCCATCAAATCCGTTAAGAGTAATGCAAAGAAGCAGGCTAAATCGAACGCTAGCAACGATGAGGTCGATTTAACGTGGTTAGAAGGGCAACTAGACAATCTTAGCAACTTAACGTCTGAGCGCGACTTAGGGGCGCTTCCTGCGGCTACTGTTAATCAAGTTATCGGTAGTATTGGCACCCTTAAAAACATCAGCGTGAGAAACCGCGCGATTTTCATGTGCATGTCACATGCTGGCCTACGCCGCGAAGAAGTGGCCAACCTGCGCCTACAAGACATCCGTTTTTCTAAGAGTGGTCATAAAGAGTCGTTTATCAGTGTATTGGGTAAGGGAGCGAAGCTTCGTGACGTTCCTATGAATAGCGAGCTACATAAAGCCCTAATGGACTGGGCACGGGTCGTGCTTACAACGAACAATAAAAAGCGGTCAGCCCCTTTATTCCGCAAGGTAAACATCGTCGATAAAGTTTTAGACAATGGACTATCAACGACTGGGGTCTACAACGTTATCCGTAAAGCTGGCGAGGCCGACAATGTAACGGGGCTGCACCCGCATGCTCTTCGTCATTACTTTGCGACTAGATTACTTCTTAATGGCCGTGACATTTTTGAGGTGGCTAAGCTACTTGGCCATTCCAATGTTGATACGACGCGCCGCTATGACGACCGTGGGTTCAAAGACTTACAATCCGCCGTAGAGTTTGTATAATGCGCTGGTACGCAGTAGCTTATCTAGATTTATACGGCCTTTGTGCCTAACAAGCTAACAAGCCAAAAGGAAATAGATACCATGAATGATAGTGCAATTACGCCTATGAACACAAAGCCCGTGATTATCGACAGCGTTGGAATCTATCTGATGCGTAACGGTAAGCGTGCACAGATCGATACGGTAGAGCCTCATGGGGACAAGAATGTGACCCGCTTCAACTGCAAAGGCTGTGTCGAGCGCGTATTTAGGGGCAAAGTCTCATTTCGGGGCTATCGTATTTGGCACGAATCGGGCTTGGCCTCTGTCTTTGAAAGCGAGTGGGACATCCTAGAAAAGCTAAGTGATGAGTCTACGCATGATGGCACTGCTAAAACCGAATTAAAATGCAAAGAAACTACGAGAGGCAAAGAATAAATGACAGGCGTGGCCAACAATGACAAGCTACCGAGCACCGCTAAGACTGACATCGTATTCGATTGTTACGCATGGCGTGATAAAGATGGACTAGTGACACTCTTCCAATTCTGGCCGAGCGGTATATGGGACGAAAATAAGCGAACTTTGCTTGAAGCCCTTGAGGCATACCCGCCTAATGAGTACAACTGGATTAAGGCGAAAGATGATGATTAGTCTAGGTCTTCCCATCCCTCATGGGGTGTTACTTGAGGCCGTGAACCGTCATACGGATCAGCCTTTTACTAAGTATGACTTTTCGGGCGCGATAGCGAAGACTCAGAGCTTCCTAAGCGCTGCAACACAGCACGGTTTCCATGGCCAAACCCATGTAGAGCCTTCATGTAAAGCCATTTCAGAACAGAATCTTACTAACTCAGCTTTCGAGACACGACGCAGACTATCGAGCTTAGATGACATTGAGCTGCTAAAACAGGGTGGGCAACACTTGGAAGAAAGGTACCGCGCGCCTAGTCGTCCGCGTAGCACAGTACAGCTAGAAAGTATGACCGTGGGCAGTCACGTAAAACGCTGCGGTTGTGGTGTCGCGATCCTATACGGTAACAAACACATAAACTGCCCATTGGGCGAGGACTAATATGACAAGCATTAACACAGCCTCGGGCTTAATCTTAAATTGGGCGCAAACAGAGACGAAGGCTGACCTTCCCAGCTATTCAGCAGATATACCCGTATTAGGTATGAAGGCACGAGTCTTCTATGTCTCAGGCAAAGGCGATTGTTCTTGGCAGGCCACTATTGGGACGGAGCACATAGGTTCTTTCGCTGATGCAGAAGCTGCAAAGGAACGGGTTGTCTCTTTTTGCTGTGAAGACACTGTAGCTCTTTTAAAGCAATCATTAGACATCCTAAACCAAATGAAAGCCCATGGCCTTACCTTTGGGTCAGTCGATGAGCCAACCGTAGATAGCGTGCCTTATACAACGCTAGTTGGTGGCTGGCGCTGTTGCGATTTCTGCGGGGCGACACAAGATGCGCTTTCAGACCAGTGTATTGTTCACCATGATGGCTGTTGCGTGCCTAAAGGCCAAGAAGCCATAGACGCTGAGCTAAAGGTCATAAACCACCTGTCCAACCCGACTGACGAGGCCGACTATTATCGTGACTGTCTCGACCAAATGGTTTCTACGCTGTCAGAGGCGACAGGTGTCGACCCAGAGCATTACGACCGCGATACGTCGGAAAGCGAATGCTATGCAGCCTGCTATACTGATGCGGCTCGTGCCCTCAGTAAGCATCAGATCCGCTTTAATACAGAGACGGGGGAGTTTACGCAAAAACGTGGTGATATTGATGAGCTAAAAGAAGCCTTGGCCTTCTACGATAAGGTGCAATCGGGTAGCTCAGCTGATGCAGTTCCTGTAGGCACCGACCATTATGATTGGCTTGTCACCGCTGCAAAGAAAGTTGTGGCCAACAGCTGAATGTACGAAGCCAGCCGTGCGCTGGCTCTCAAGCAGCTAGTAGCCTAATCCTAGCTCTTGGTCTAGACTACTAAGCTGACCTAATGCGTCAAGGCGGCCGTCTGCATTCTTTTTCTTATAAGCCAAGACGTCTTCGATAGACACCTTGCGACGATTCCCTTTTCTAGTGTGGGGTAGTGCATCCGCATCAAGAAGTTTAATGAACGTTGGCCGAGACATACCCAAAAGGTCGGCAGCTTCCTGTGTAGTCAACTCAGCCCCAACCTGACCCAGCGCGACGGCGTCGCCTTTTGCCATGATAGCGAGGGCATCCGAAAAAAGTTCTAAGGCCACCGTCGGGAGACAAAGCTCATGGGCATTGCCGCCTGCATCGTAAATACGAACCCTGTAATCTTGCTCGCCTGTGGAAAGTACCTCACCAAGCTGCTTGCGTGCAAAGGCAGCAAGCTGTTGATCTTCTGCACCATTTAGTCTTTTACAATCCACCATATCAATTAACCGTCTACTCTATAAATGTAGGGCGGAATAATAGTTGAAATAGCAGCGAAGTCAATAATCGAAATATTCGAAGCAGCACCATTAGTTCGTTGGGTCAGTTTAAGACAAACACTGATCAAAGTACTGTATATTAGGTGCCAAAATGCTTGCGCCATAGGCCGTTTCGTACTATTGTTGTACAATATTTACGAGGGTTTAGCGAATTTAGGTGGAAGATTGTGCAATGATTGAAGTTCAAGTCTCAAAATCTGTGCTTAAATACTTGATGGATTATGACGTCGCCATGGAAAGAGGCCAGATGGTAACAGCTTCAAAAGGCGGCTATGTGTGCATCAACTCCGAGCTTGTCGAGGCTATCATTACGCAGTACTGCGGTGACGACCTCACGATTTTAAATGTCTCTGACATAAAGAACATTCTAAAAATGTGCTCTACCCACGTTATTGAGGCCAATAAGCTAAAGCGTAAGCATGAGGTCTTTTTTGAGGGTCGCTTTGTGAGAGACTACCGCATACCGCCAACCCCACAGCAACGTACAGCCCTAAAGCGTCGGTTCGACACCCTTACGAGGTTTCTCATCACCTCTGAAAAACGTGCCGTTATTATGGTTTTTGAGCGCATGCCTAGTTCAAACCTATGTAGTGCCATTTTACTCTGTGACGGCATTATAGAAGACAAATGCCTCATCGGTATGAATGGCGGGATTCACTAGGCAAAATGGCCTAGTACCTTGTCCAAGTCCGATGCGAGCAACCCCTTATAGGGGCACGTGCTGACTAAGCGTTCGTATTGCTCAGGCAAGAATGCCTTAACCCCTTGATCATCTAAGATTGCATAGTTGCGCTTCCTTTGGGTGTCATCTAGGTATGCCTTGATCTCATGACCCCGTTTACTCGTTTCGCTTATCTCGTCCATGAGGGGTGTGCATCCTATGATGCAGTCGTTGGCAAGCTCCGCACCACATAACCTAAACAGCTCGGTAAAGTGCTCGGATTCCCAGCCCTCACGCCAAGTAGAGGTCACGACAACCTTGATATTGTTAGCCGTCACGAAAGCACAAAGTTGCTGTACCAAGTACCAGTCTAACAGTGTTAGTTCGAGCTGAGTTCTCGCATCGTGAATGCCCATGCGTTCGATAGCCGCACGCTTGTACGGCGAAGCCTTAGTGTGAAGCCCGCGTAGAACGCCGTCAATGTCTAGAAAAAGCAAGCTCACAGTGCTTTCAGAAGTACCGTTATTCATTGCCCTTCCCCATGGCATCCTCAACACTCAGAACAGCATTGTACACAAGTTCATAGTCATCGCATGGGATAAGCCTTGCACCTGTACTTATGTCATTGCCATTAATTAGGACAGGCTCTAAAGCTCGTGGGTAGCCCTTCGGGTGCATGTAGACATAATCGTTTAAGCATACAAAGCTCATGTTCTTCGTGATGTCTTTAAGGCTAAGTGTGCTTGTTGTCGCTATTGTCGAGCCATTTGTAGCCACAGGCTCTTCTCTATCAATTGGCATGATAATGTTGTACAAAAGCGGTATTACCACGATAAAGATTAGCAGTAAGAAGACCCAGCGGTTGTTGGATGCTGTGAGGTAAGCCCGTTCAGTTCTCATAGTGATGTCTCCACGTTAGTGTCAGTTGTCAGCGTCTCAGTTATGCGGCTCACACCATTGGGGTGCAGCCTTTTATGGCCGACGTAAATTACCAGAGTGTCCCTTGCGGCACAACCATTCATTGAATCTAATGAATTAGCTTCACTTTTTTGAAAATCATTGTACAACGATGTTGCGTTTCACATTCAACCTGCTATAGTAGCACTATCAAACGTAAACGCTTGCAATGCAGCCGTTTACAATGAATACTTAAACGAACCGAAGAGAAGGAAACGACAATGTACTCATGTTATTACTTAACTACTGGCGCAAAAGGCTCACGCTATTCGTTACGCCATCAGTTTGAAGAAACTGTCGTTTTAACGAACAACTTCGGTGAGAAGTCTGAGAAGATACTTTTACGCGATGTATATGTACGTGCATTATCAACATGCCATGTACGCGCCGTTGAGATAGTCACCAAGCTGGGTCATTTGATCTCAGAGCCTAAGCACACCCTTACGGAGAATGAGCGTCGACGCCTTGAGAACGAAGCAAAGCGCATTAAAGCTTACAACGAAACACGCGTGCAACGCGTAGAAGCTCGTAGCGCCGAGCAAAACTCTTATCTAGCGAAAGGGCTATACCCTTTCGGTAAGGATAAGGGCGCGCCTATCAAGGAGTGTGTTGCTAAGAATGACCAAGGCTGGTTCGAGTTTTGGCTTAAAAAGGGCAAAGAAGAGCCTCAGTCAACAGCTGGCCAACTCGCAGAGTACCTACGCGAACATTTCCCTGAGAAATTAAAGGTTGCTCAGCTTAACAAAGATGGTAACGGTGAGTTTTTCGGTGAAGAGGGTGATAAGCTTCGTCGCATTACAGCTACGGTGGCCGACAAATATGGCTTTAACGGCCACTTCGGTTGGACGAACGTCATCCTGTTTGTCACGCGCTCGGGTGAGCTTCTTAAATATATGGGCAGCTCAGACCTTGGTGGTGAGCTTGCGAAGGGTAACCAAGTTACACTTGATTTTGTAATCAAAAAACACGACGAATACAAAGGGATCCGCCAAACGGTCATCAAAAACGTAAAAGTTAAGGCCGCACCTTAACTAAAAGTTTTTCAGCTCAAAACGCTTGCAGCGTAGTAACTTATGTGACATAGTTCGCGTCGATTTATTTTATAAACGAATTTTGGCTTAGAAGATAACAAGTCAAAACTAACCGATACTATGATACACAGGAGAGTTCCATGAGCTTTAATGCCATGCGTGACGCTGTTAATGCGCAGTTAGCGTATATGACCGAAAACAGCACTGAGCTATACACCGTCGAGTTAAATAAAGACGAGTTGTACAACGAATATCTTTCAAGCTTCCCTAAAGGCACCAACCCTCTTTATCGCGAACGTACTGAACACGATTGCGCTTGCTGCCGCAACTTCATCCGAAATATTGGTAATGTTATTGCTATCATTGATGGCAAACTAGTTACAGTGTGGGATATTGAGCTTAGTGACTTCCGTCAGGCCGTAGCTGACGCACTTTCCCTTTTCGTACGCCAACATAGCGACTCTATCCAGAATGTGTATCGTCACTGGGAAACCCGCGTGGGCACTTCTCACAACTTTGAGCCTATGGCCAATGGTGAACAGAAGAAGTGGGAACACTTCTATTTTGACCTACCTAACAAGTTTGTAAATGCCGAGGCTGGCTCATACCTTTCAGACACCCGTGCTAACAAAATGGTACTAGAGCGCTCCGTACGTGAGGTAGACCTTTATTCGTGTGAGTTAGTAAGTGACCTAATTGCACAGGGATCCTTGTATCGCGGTGAAGAGTTCAAGCATATCGTTGACACGCTCGTTAAGGTTAAAACTGAGTTCGCTCGCATAGAAAAACTAGATGACCCACTAAAAGAACAACTGTTTTTCTGGGAAAAGTCTGTAGAACTTGGTAACAGTGGCCGTTTTCGCAACACTTCTATGGGGACGCTCTTATCAGACCTTTCCGAAGGCAGCGACCTAGAAGATGCCGTAAAATCTTATGAAGCGAAGGTTGCGCCTGAGAACTATAAGCGCCCAACTGCCCTTATCACACAAAAGCAGATCGATGAAGCGAATGAGACCATCATACAGCTTGGCTTCGAAGACTCGCTTTACCGCCGCCCAGCTCGGTTAGAAGACATCACAGTGAATAACGTGCTCTTCGCCGACCGTGATGCTCAAAAGAAAATGAAGGGTAATGCGCTTGACCTTCTCGCGCCTACAAAGGCCAACAATAAGCAAAAGTTCGATAAGGTCGAAGAGATTAGCATTGAGGACTTCGTAGCAGATGTGCTACCAAAGGCCACTAGTCTTGAAGTCATGATGGAAAACCGACATGTGCCGAATCTGGTCAGCCTTGTTGCGCCTGTGTACCCTGATGCGCCTAATATGTTGAAGTGGCCTAACAACTTCTCTTGGAGCTATAATGGCGAGTTGGCCGACGCTTCTATTACCCAGTTGGTTAAGGCCGCAGGCGGTAATGTCAACGCGGACGTGCGTAGTTCTCTAGCATGGTTCAATGGCGACGACTTAGACCTTAGCATGGAAGAGCCTGACGGTAATGTGATCGACTTTACTTCCAAGAAAAGCTATCGCACAGGTGGGTTCCTTGATATTGATATGAACGCGACGGGTGTCGACTCACGCACACCCGTTGAAAACATTGCCTATGCCGACCGTTCACGTATGCAAGAGGGTCGCCATCGCGTACGGGTGAAGAACTTCCGTCAACGTGAACGTATTGATTTTGGCTTTGTTTTAGAATTTGAGTACTTCGGGAATACCATTAAGTTTGAACACAAAGACGCACTACAAAACGGCCGCAGTATCATAGTGCTTGAGTTCGACTACTCGCACAGTGAGGGCGTCAAGATCATCAGCTCAATCAAAGGGTCAGAGGCTTCACGCCAAGAGTGGGGTGTTAACACACATCAATGGTCAAAAGTATCAATGGTAATGAACTCACCGAACCACTGGGACGGTGAAGAGACTGGTAATAAGCACTTCTTCTTCATGCTAGAGGGCTGCCAGTCACCTGACAAGATCCGTGGATTCTACAACGAAAACTTAGCACCTGAACTGAACAAACACCGCAAGGTATTTGAAGCACTCGGTTCTAAGTTGAAGGCCGACCCTACAGATGACCAGCTAAGCGGTCTTGGTTTTTCATCAACGCAGCGCAACGCGTTACTAGTTAAAGTTAGCGGTTCATTTAACCGCGTAGTTAAAGTTACATTCTAAGAAGGATAAGTACCATGCAATTAACATCAGACAAATTAGCAAAGATGTCCCTAGAAGAAAAAATTGTTGCGGGTCTTCGCATCAAGTTACGCTTTGTATCTCAAAATGTAGGCGGGCGCTTCTCAATCGAAGACCTTTACGAAATGCCTCTTACATTCCGCCGTAAAGATAAGAATGACGAGGCTTACCTTGATGAGATCGCAATTAAGCTAGACCGCGAAATCAAAGAAGCAGGTGAACTAAGTTTTGTTAAGCGCAATAAAGTCAACGTGAAGACTCAGCTTGCATTCGATATTGTTAAGGGCATTATCGAGTCGCGTATTGCAGAAGATGACGCTGCAAGAGCAGAGGCTGAACTACGCGCGAAAGAAAAGGAACTAATGGCACAGCTAGACCGCATCGAGCAGCGAGAGCTAGAGAATAAGTCTGCCGATGAGGTTCGTGCAGAGCTTGACGCGCTGCGCAAGACTCAAGCTTAGCGACGTCTATAAAAAAGAATGGGACTAACTGGGTTAATGGCTTTCGAGCTGGCCATGAACTGGGTTAGTCACTAGGCTACACAACCACTGGGACGCGGTGTTAGGTATTGCCCGTCGGCAAGAACCAGTGACTGTGTAGCTGCCCCACTGTCGGGAGACAGTTTGTTTTCATGAAACTCTATATAGAACGACCAAAACCGCCGATCATCTTGGCGGTTTTTTTCTTTGTACAATGAAGTCTGGGCATACCAAGAACCCAATGGTGCATACTTTCAAAATCCCTTACAATACAGCGACTTTCACTCAAAAAAGTGTTGTACAACTAGCAGTGGCTGCGCTATATTGGCCTCAGAAAGTGATACCACAATTTATCGAAAGGAAGACCGACATGTCACAATCACCTACACATGCACATGCTGTAATGGATGCCATTGAATTAGGCTATACCTTTAAGCTACCTGCTCACCCATCATTTGCTGATAAGCTGCTAAGTGGCTCTATTGGCTGTGACCAAAGCACGGTAACACTCGATGCACCACATCGTCCTGTGCGACTGTACCGTATTGCCAATAAGACAACGAGTGTGAACGTATTCGAGTTTCTTGATGGCTCACAGCTGTTCATGAGTGAAGACCTTAAAGTCTATGCGGCAGGTGAGGTAGGCAGTCTTGATCATATTGGTAAGGCTGAGGCTGCGCTCCAAGAGTCTAAGGATGAACTTCACGAGTTCAACATGGCGGTTACACGTGGCGACCACAAAGCCTGTAACGTTATCAAAGAGCGCTACCAAATGGTCGGTGGGTCAAACGCGGACACCTTCACCGAAATTAAATGGCGTATTAATAAGCGCGAAGATGACCTACGTCACGCAAAAGAAAATACGAGCACTAAGTCTATCGAAGAGTTGGCGCAGGCGCTGTTTATCGTAGCCCGCAAGGTACGAAGTCAATACACTGATGTCCAGCTAAGTAACAATAAGGGCTTACGTCGTACGATCACGCAAAAGACGCTCGCAGCCTGTAAGCAACGAGACCCTTATGTAACCAACGAACAATGGAAGCAGGCTGCTGCTTACCTTAACAACCAACAACGAGTAAATAATGAGTAATAAAAAGACGCTGCGATACGAAGACGTGTTGCAGCTCCATGACGATAGCTATGACCCAGCGGACAACCGTACGTATCGGTGCCCACCCTTGTGCTCGTCACCTACCCAAGAGATAAAAGCACACCTCGCCTTATCTGGCTACGGAACAGGGTCATCTAGCTACACAACAACCATGGGTAACTTTTTCGGGCATAGCAGTGTTCAGTTCGATGACAAAGTTGACGGCATGGTTCTGCATTTTCCGAAGGCATCAGACTTTACACAGCTAAAGCTAATTAAGCACGCGAAGTTGTCCAGTCTTTACCCCTCGTGGATTATTGAGCGCTACGGTTACACTGACAATGTTCAGACGTACCACAAGGTGCCTATCTTCTATGATACGAACGTGCATGAGTTTTTAGCGCCCTTAGATAGTGAGTTTTTTACAGAGTTCTCTCCGCAGGCACTTAAAATGACGAAGCTGCCTAACTTTAGAGTGATGAGTGACAAAGACGGGCGCGCTCACGGATTCTTCACGGCAGACACCTACAAAGAGCTTACTGACGTCGTACTAAAGGGCAGCACTGGCGTAGACAGTCCATTCACTGTGACCAAGCACGTCTACCGTCGTCATTTCTTAAACGCGGCGAACGGCGAACGTGTGATCTGCGTCGGCATCAAGCATCGGGAAGGTAATGCCGACGGTTATAAGCTTTTGACAGGGGTTAGCTCAGCTTCTAGCCGTGATGTATTCCAACGATTGGTAAGGTACCAAACAGCTAGCTTTGAGTTGTATCAGGGTGCCCTGATCGAAGATACAGTCTATCTCATGGAAGACGATGGGACACTCCACCCAAATGCAATGGCACTAGATATAAAGACGCGCAAACAGCGGGCTGCCGCTAATCCTAAAAGCAGCACATGTATTACCGATAAGGAATATACGTATTATACGATCCCGTACAGTGCTGACGATTGGAACTTGCTGGTTTCTATCCATGAACGACTGCACAATCTAATGACCGACTTAGAGGGGTTCTTTGCCTCGGGGGCACGCCCGAATGAAAGACACGATAGACCGCTGTCTGAACTTAAAGCAGCACCTGCATTCTTAGGGTTACATCATGACGGTAATTAGTTCAGCACCACTCTATCAGGTGGTGCGCCAGTTTGTCCCTCACTGCACGCTTGGCACCAGCGAATGCAACTGGGTAAAAGCTTTAGCACTCTACTTGGAAAGGTTTCCTGAGTTCGACCCTGTACACCCAGTGGCCGACAGCATCGAAATGACAGCCGACGGTTTCTATATCACTGTTAAAGCTAAGGCTGTTAGTGACTTATCCGATGTAGTCAAAAAACTTGCTTGGCTTGAGTCTATTGTTAAGAACCCAGATGCTCCGAAGAACTGGACTCATGTTACGGGTGAGGGTGCCTATGTTCGCTATTCGAAGCACAGTGAATATGGACACCAGTACTTTCTATACAAGACCAGCTACAGCGGCTGGGACACGCAGTTCGCTAGCTCTATTCCTGACTTACGCGCTCGCGAGGATCTAGAGTTACTTCTAAACCTTCTAGCGCCGCTCAATGACTGGCCGAACCAAGGTAAAAATTAATCTACGTTACGTAACCAAGCCCTTTAGTCGAATTAAAAACGATTAAAGGGTTTTAATTAAAATAAAAGCCCCAATGTCTTACGTGAATACCTAAAGAAACACTATCCAAAGCTATCAAAAATATGAGGTGTCTATGGCACAAACAGCCCATAAAGAAGTAACAGACCGTAACGAAGTGATCGCCAATGCTCACGCCTTTGGCATACGCGACCAAGAAACCGCTGAACTTGTACAGGACGCGCTGAACGCGCCAAACAATGCTAAACCTACATTAACCGAAGATGACGTCACTGAGCTTTCGAGAGAAAACTATGCGACCATAGAAGAATTAGAGGCCGAGCAACCTGACCAAGACGACACGTTTGCCGTTCTAGATAACCAAGAGCGTATTAACGTTCAGCATTCTATTGTTGCTCAACTAAACTTAGACAACAAAACAAATTTTAGTGATGATATTGAGCAAGACGTGGCGGATGCTCTAGAGAAGTTTAAAAAGCTTAATAAACATTCGTAAGGATCTTCTCTTTAAAAAGCCCGCTAGTTGCGGGCTTTTTCATTTAAGGACTCTAGTGCCTCGCCAAGTAGGTAACCATGGCAAAGAGGTATTGTCGGCTCGGCAAGGCATTCCGTGAAGGTTCGTTGCTCCGCCACGTGGTCGATAGCCTTAAAGTCGCGCATCAAAATACGCTTACCTTGTAGATACTCCGAAGTTAACCAATCCCACGCATCAGTGTTCATCGCGAGTTCCATGTACCATGGCTTAAACAGCTGCTCTCGTGCTTCACGTGCATTCAGCTTCTTACCTTTATGGTACCAGTACAGATGCTTTGCGCCACGCCCCATAGGCGCATGCACAGGGTGGTCTCTCTCAAGCCCTGCCTCGCGCCAAGAGTACCAAGCAGGCGTTGGGTCGCCATTTAAGTCTGTATGCTCAGAATAAACCTTAGAAAATTGCCACGCGTTTTCAACACAGTGCGCCCAAAGACCTGACTCGACGTAGACGTCCCCTAATAAGAATGGTGAGAATTGACGACCTAGCTTGTCCTTACTGTGACTCGTGACGTCGACATCAATATCAAACTTAAACGCTTTCGGGCACTGTGCGTGGGCGGGCAGCACCAATAGCTGCTCGTAAACAATGTGCCTTTTCTTGTTAAATAACCCCATTATTACTCCGCTAAAAAAGCCCGCAGGACGCAGGCTTTAGTTCATGTACAGCCAGTTAAGCTGGCACCTCCAAGAATGAAAAGGTATTGAAGTGCTTTCGGCCATGACGGCTAAGCCATGCGATAATCGCGATTGTCTCGCATAGCTCTTCGACCGTGTAAGACAACTCATAGCTAAACTCCACACTATGCGACATCTTGAAGCTCTCAAGCTCTACGCCAAACAAAGCCGTAACATCCGCCAGCTCACTTGCAAACGCTGAGGGGTCTCCCGAACTATCTAGCAGTACTCGGATTTTAGTTCTTACCTTTAGAGTTCCATCGTCGATATAATCGAACCTCGCATACGGAAAGAGTGCATCTAAATCTATCATTGTTTCTGTTCCTGTTTTCGTTTCTTTTCGGCATCTTCTCGTGCATCGTACTCAGCGTATGAGAAGTGGATCCCCCAACGGTTAATCCCCCAGTACCAAACTTTTGTAGCGGGTAGTTTATACGGGTTAGGCTTTATAGTGTCTGGACTGTCTGAGCCTATTGCTGACATAAAGGTCTCAAGCTCGGCCTCTTCAAGCTTGTGGTAAAGCTGTATGGCAGCGTGCATAAGCCGAGAGGGTGGCTGCTTATCACTTAATCTCATTTTTGGTCACGCACGTGCTTAGCCTGTTTGTGTAGTGCGTAGGCCATGACCGCATTGATAAAAGGGTCACTCTCACGCTCTTTTTCAGGTATAGGGCGAATAAGAAGCGGCTTAATCTCGTGCTTTTGATGGTCACCGCCATATTGCTCATCTAAATGGCGAATAAAGCGTCCTGTCGGGAAGTCACCTTCATACGTTACATACTCACAAATATCTACGTAGCCCGACACGTACGCTTGAAAAGGTGTGCCATCATTCGGGGCGTTATAGGCATCTTGCCAGCCGAGGTCGCGTAGGCGCGCATGAGCTTCTACGACAGCTGCAACACAGCTTTCTTGGTCAGGTAGCTTAATGCGTCGATTACGCGCATCATAAGCAACTTGGTTAAATATCTCTGAGTTTTTATGACGTGGCGCTTTCCAGATTTCGTCAAAACGTAGCAGTGACCTTAGCGGGTTCCAAAAAGATCTAAACAAGCCCGCAACTAATATGACCATGACATGGCAGATTAAGACAAAAGCGTTTGCAAACGACGCCATTAAAAAGACGAAGGGTGTGGCTAGTACGCACAGCGTACGGCGTAAGTAATCATTCTTGATAAAGCCTATGTAGATTGGACGCCAGTACTTAGCGCCATCGGAACCCGTTGCGTATTTGATCATATTATTTCCTCAGTATCGGTTAGTTAATTTGGTGGGCGTGTGCCGCCGCTTTATTCAGCACATCACGGACGGCCTCATAGATAGCCTTTAAGTGTCCCTCGAACTCTGTGTTGATGTGCTCAGGTGCCTCGAACTGGTTTACGAATGTGCTGAATGTCAGCCCCTCACCGTTCTCTAAAGACCATTCATGCCATAGGGCAGTGATTCGTACCACTTCACCATAGAAGCGCTCACGCTTCTGTACACGAGCTTCCTCAGCGCGTCTTTTTAGAATTAGTGCTTCTTCATCGGGTGTTAGTCTCATGCGATGGCCACCACTTTACCGTTACGGTACTCAAATGGCGCTCTCTCAAGCATGTGCTCTAAATCGGTGTGCATTGCTTTAGCCGTACCATGCAGTATACCTTCACGTACAAGCTTTAAGTCTAACTGGTGGATCACATCTAGCAGCTTATCGTACTCTTGAGCTGTTTGAGGTGTTTTAAAGCGCATAAAGCCCTTGGGGCTTTTAACCCAGTAAATGCCACGCAAGTATCGCGATAGGAAGCTAGTTACCCATATACCAGATGCTTTGTACAACCATTTCATCATTGAGTAAAGGCCGATAGCAAAGATGGTAATGAGCATCACAAGCGTCGCAGTTTCCGACGTCATGTAATCAGTCATTGTCAGTGTCTCATCATTGTTCAATTGCGCCGCAGTGTATCACGGCAAAAAGCCTAAGAGAAGATCAATTAGGCTTCCAGCTATTTCGTATGAACTGACGAAATTCTGCGTCCGACAAGTTGTCGTTATCCACGTTCAGAAGTATAAGCTTTAAGGCATGTTCTTCTTCACGGGTCTGTACTAAATCGTTAAGCTTTGAGGCTGACGTGCTAAGGGTCGCCACAAGGCTAGGGCTTAGTGCATCAGCGTGGGCGCTCACAAATTCGCTTAATCTACGCGATAAAGCTCGCACTTCGTCTCTTTGTGAGTCGTTGATTGTTGGCAGTTTACCTGCTGATGAACTCACTGCTTGTCTCCAAGTTCCAGTTCTGACTTAGTGCCAAGGTACTCTACACTGTCTTCGTCAATGATGATGTTACCGCGAAGCGGGCGCAGACTAACTTTGCCCTCTTTCTTGCTTCGCGCAGTAATAACCATAAGCTGACCCGCAGGGAAGTACTCACCAGCCTTATTGACCATCGAACTTTTTAAAGCAACTACACCCTGTAAGCAGTCCTTATTTTTGTCGGGCATCTTAGCCATTAGTCACCTATTTTGTCGGTTAAACGCTTATGCAGTGTTGCTTTTAATTCTGGGTGCAACTGGCCTACGCGTTCAAGTACGCGCTCCATTTGAGGCAATGCACTATCCTGATACTTACGAAGCATCGTATCACGCGTTTCCTTATACAGCTCATCACGTTCGCTAACTTCACGGTCAAGAAGAGTCTCAATCTTTTCTACCGCTGCTAAGATGGCCTCGCGCGTTGCTTTCGCTTGTGATTTACTCGCTAGTAGGCTACCTAGCTCGTCAACCAAGGCCGCCAACTGTCTTGAGCTGTCAGGTAGGTCGGGCACGTCAACTTTAACCACATCGTGCGCCTGATCCGTCTCGGTATCTTTAGAGAAATGTACGCTACGTTGCCCATAGTAAGACAGCGTAGCATTGACCCAATCACCTGCAAGTGACCCGCGCACGAGTTCCATGACTTGAAAGTCGGTCATACTGAACTGCATCAAATCTAGCGCTTTTTGCGTCTCTACTTCGCCAAAGCTGCGCACTCTCTCAGCTGAGAATTGGAGTGAAAGCGTGTAGTAGTGCTGAACACTACGAGCGTCACCGAAGAGTGTCATGCCTCGCGTTGATGGACGTGTCATTGAAAGGCTGCCCTTACCTAGCTCACAGTTTCGGTACGTCTCTAAGATGTGCTTATTCTCGTAGCGATTTGCGAGGTGCAGTATATCCTTTTGATCCTCACCTCTACGGTAGGCATTAGCCTTGTCACTCGGCTCATAGTGTGGGGCGTAGCGCCTGATTAATATCGCCACATCACCCAGCTTGAGAACATCACGAATACGCGTACGGAAGACTTTTTCTGGCGTAGACTCAATTGTCTGCATGCTTGACTTATCGACGAGTCTTAACGGCTCGGCGACCTTCGTTATATGTGACGTGATTGAAGACAACACCTCCATTTTTAGATGATGAACGTCCTTCTCGGCCTGCTCTGAGTCGATCTCGATACAGAAGTCAAGGTCACTTCTAGCATAACGGTCAAGTTGCCACTGTGCCTCAGCGAGTTCTTCTTTTTCCGTCTTATTAAGTTTAACACCTGTATCTTGTAGGCGTTCCGCTTCGCGCTTGGCGGTGGCGATAGCTTGGCGTGCTAGGTCAATGGTCTCATAGAAATGGCCACCGTACTGCTCAGCATGTGAATACGTTGCAGTTGGCGTAGCAACTGGCACGCCGTCAAGAGACGTGATCTGTGTTGGCTCAACTTTACAGCTCTGTACATTGAAAATCAGGTCACTTATACCGCGCTCGGTGATAAGCGTCGTGAAGAGGATGTCATTTTCGTTTGGCACCCACTTACCCGCATCATTTAGCATAGCTGAGCATGCCGCAAGCTCAAGTGCATTATCAGACTTCACATTCTGACCATAAAGCTTTTGAGGTTCAAAGCTAACGGGTTTTAGTCTCAGGAAAGCAAAACCTGCATTAGGGCGGCTAATGCGCTTTGAGATCTCGGCACTGACCTCATCTAGGTCGTGGATGTGTTGGCGTATAAGCGCCAAGTCTAGATCCGATTTATCTACGGCATCTAGTTTTAATGCGTTTTTAAGTATTTGAGCAGTTGATAAGTTCATCGGTCAAGTCTCATTTTTATTAATTGGTTAGTTGGGTCAGACTATAGCAGTCAAAAAATCATTGTACAACACTTTTTGATAAAAATTATCAATGTAAAGTGCTGCGGGGTAACGCTTTTCAAGTTTTAAGACTCACAAGGCCGCGAGTTCGCTGCACTAGCGGCTAAGTCTTAAATAAGTGCTCGCAGCTCTTACGCTTCTAGGCTGGCTATCTCTAGTATGTCTGCGACCTTTAATTTGGTTTCGTCATCTAAGCGTGACCAGTCACGGATAGCCTTATCAGCCTCATTGACGCGGTAGGCATCGTTCATCGCAGCATGACTTGGATAAAGCGTATAGCCGCCATTTGCGCCATCAAATACGTTACTGAGGTGGAACGAATGAAGTTTAAGCTTTTCAGTGTAGTGGCTTTTTGTATTGGAGTTAAATATCTCAAACTCTGCATTTACCCGTGCAGCCTTTATAACTTTAAGCTCTACAGCTTGACTAAACGGGCAGCTACCACGCTTAACGCGGTTGCCCGTAGGTACCGCTAAAAATACGGTGCCTACACCGTGCTCAGCTACAATATGTTTTGGCTTTTTATCCATGGGTATTTCCTAGTTAGTCTCTATTACCACGTGGTCGTTAAGCTTGACACTCTACGCAGCCTATGTAGTTGCACAGCTCGCTCAGGGTCTCTTTCTTTAACCACGTTTGTGTTTATCGGTCAGTTCGAGGGTAATATAACAGCTATCAATTTATTGTACAACGATTTAATTGATAAAAACTTCTGCGCTGCAACTGAATACGAGCTGAATAGTTATTGCTTTGTAAGCAATCACTTAGCACTCTAGTATGCCTTTTCCTACGCTAAAGACCTACATCACGTGAGATATATCTCACGCCATATTGGGTAATCACGCCATTGCCAATACTTTCAATGACATGAATAATGCCCACCCGTTAGCGGCCAATGGTGTGCCGTGTAGTAAGATCAGAGGAAGACACCATGGGTTTAGATATTTTAAAGCAGTGCCTATCATCAGAGACGCGTCGTGCTATTTTCTTGAACGATAAGCTAAAAGGTGGTCATCAGTTAGAACGATACCGTAACGGTATGTGGCGTTTAGCCACGGTTGTTGATGAAGTTGATATGATGTTAAATCCTGACGACTACAGAATTAGGCTTTATAGTGTAAAAGGGGAGAAGGCCGAAAAGACCATGTTCGATAGGGTAACAAAACCTGAACTTAGGGTCGCTGAACCTGCACAATCAGACGATATGACCAATGTCAGCAGGCTCGTTTCGCACCTTAGAGGTACTTTAAAATCTGCAACCAAGGCACCGATTAGGCAGTAATTCACTAGCTGGTCGGTGCTTTCTATAGAGGCGCAGTGGGCAGCTTGCACCTAGGTATGCCTCAGTTCGTTGGCGTACGCATTATCCCAGTAATCCCATTGCGTAGAATTGATCCACTGTACGTACCCATTCTTTTAGCGTTAGCGTCTTATGCGTAGTCTTTGAATTAAAGCCCAATGATAAAGACACTTTAGTTGCATCGCCCTCATTAAGGAACATAGACAAGCCAACCTTTACGCTAACAGCTCGATAGTTTAGCGTGATGCTTTGATAGCCCTTTTCCTCGCGAACCTCGGCCTTTTCGCCTGTTAAGTCCAGCGCCATATTCTCTGCGATGCTTGTATTTACGTCCATGAAACGCTGGGCGCGTGCTTCGCGTTCGGCATCCTTTGAAAGACTTTCCACTAGGTCATCAATACGTTTTTTGAGTGTTGATACTTTACCTAGTGGGCGGAATGGGTTCTCACGCGTACCATGGCTGTATTGCGACGTTGATACAAGGATGCGAACCTTAGTTGGGTCAATGCTGTAAAGAGGTGTCTCAGCCTCGATTTGTAGCCACACCTCTGCATTAGGGTGTTTAAAGTCCGCGTAACGAACATCGCCGTCCTTTTTAGTGACAATAGCTTTACGTAGTTGTGAAAATACTTCATCTACCGAATCCACTGCCGAACGTGCGCACTCCATGCCCATGTCTTTCATTAGCTGAGTGAAATCGTCAAAGTGCTTTAGTTGTGTCTCAAGTTGTTTGTTAACGTACATATCGGTCTCTTTAGTATCGGTAAGAAATATTCTATGTACGTAATGTAGCACAGCCAAAATCGTTGTACAATGATTTTTTAATGTAAAGTGCTGCGGTGCAGTGCTTTTAGCTAGTGCCATACTATCCGAGCACGTTCTTCCGCTAGTCTATGGGCTTCTACTGCCTCTATTTTAACCTTAGCCTCACACTCGCCTTCAAGTAGAGGGAAGGTGATTTCTTTACCCCCATCACCGACAAACGTGTTCTTGGCTAGCTGTTCTTCCTCGCAAGCCTTAATGGCTTCCTCGTATTTTACGAAGTTACACGAGAGTGCCCCCGTGAGTGTGTCTCTTATGCACTCAATACCATCGTCATTGAGAAACACCTCAGTACGTGGTGGAGCTTTTGACAACCTATCAGGCGCTAGTGTTGTTATATCAGGCTGACTTGCGGGTTCTCCCGCACTCTGGGTTAAGTAGTGCCCTAGAAACATCCCCAGCGAAAAAATGGCAATCCCACCGAGCACCCCAAGTTCTTTTTGTCTTACTGTCGTCATTTTTTTATTACCCCTTTAGGTTAGTCGCGTTGAATGAAGCTAGCAGGTCAACATGCTGCTTCCATTGTGATAAGGTCAGTACATAATTACGGTGGTCATGGTGGCGTCCAATACGCTCAAGCACTGTAGTCTTGTCTAATCCCTTTGAAACAAAGTCATGCAGGTCAATGCGTATCGCGTGAAGCTTATAGTTAATGCCGATGTCACAGCAACCCTTCGACCCTTGGAGTTTAGCCTCGCCCCCAAATAGGCCGTCAAGCTTTGAAAGCGCGTCGCTTATGTTCATGTCATAAAAACGGTCTTTACTGCTCATATCACGTGCGTGCTCGATTGCAGCCTTAGTTACTGTATTAATGTTTCTACGAAGAGTTTCTGGCTTTGCATACGGCTTATACGGGAAGTCTTTACATGACCAATTAAAACTGTCAGGACGGATCAATACTGTCAGCTTATGTGTGTCGTTATAATAGTCTAGGCGGTCAGGCGCAGCCACGCTAAAACGTACGTGAAGTTCAGACTTTGGATCCTTAAATGTAAATTCACGGCCTTTCTTAGTACGCGTTTCAATGTTACGTCGCGTAGCATCATGATAATCAGTCTCATCATACTCTGGTTGGCTCGTAATATTCTCGAAGCCCAGCTCGCCCATCAATGCGAAAAACGCATCATAAGAGGTTAAAAGGCGAGCTGTTTCTTTGGCCTTGCGGTCTGCTACGGTATCAATGGCTGACATAGTCACGTCCTTAATCAAAACGGTGTATCGGTTAGTTGCGTGTACTTTATCAGGTTAAAAATCATTGTACAATGATTTTTTTTAATGAAATATGCTGCGGCACAGGTGATTAGTCCAAATCTACTAGCCCTTACGCTTGAAAACAGGGATGTCTACCTGAGCATCCTTTATGACACGCAACCGATTTGCAATTAAATTCAGTTGGCCTCTGGGTAAGTTAGTTATACAACGGCATCCGCCATTGGTGACCATACCCCCTGTTGGGGCTTTGATCACACAGTTCCCGTCGAGGCATGGGTCTATGCCCCTGAATAGGAAATCTGCCACCGTCATCTTTTGTGTTTCTTGCATTCGTCTAAGTCTCATTTAGGTCAATTGGTGCGCACATCATAGCGCGCACCTGCTTTGCGTAGCAACTAAGACTGACCTGTATCTTCGAAATATGAATAACGGCTATTATCAGCGAACTCAGACTGGTACAGAGAATCCTCAATAAACATGTAGCTAAGCGCTATAGGGTCGCTGCCTATAGCATCATATATAACTATATGACGTTTATCCTCAAAGTCGGGGTCAACATCCTCCATCAATAGAATAATGTTTGATGAGGGTTGGCCGTAAGGCGATGGGGTACCTTTAAGCTCGTAGCCGTCTCGACGTGCTAGGTCACCTCTCCCGCAATACATCGTTGCAGGGTGCTCTAGTAATCGCATCAGCTCTTCCCTAGGCATAACCCGCAATTGTGCGTCGCTGTCTGTACAATAAACCACACTATGACCGTCACTCTTAAAAAATATATGGTAGCGCTCTTCGGTAGTACCATTTATCAATGAAAATAACCTGTGCCTTAGTGCATAGTCATAGTCGACCTCGCGCTGACTTAGCGTTAGGTCTTGGCCATCGTATAAGTAGACTAGATCTCGGATTAAATAGGCTTGTGTTTTTGAGTTATCAGCGACGATGTGACCTAGGGCATCACCTTCACGTAAAACGACCTCTATGTAATGAGAACGGTCGTTATCAGCGCTTCCTGCGGTGATACAACTAAGTTGAACAACTTCGGTGTCCGTCCACTGTAAGTCGACGGTGTAGCTATCTTTTGCAGCTACGGGGCTAAGAACATATAAGTTATTTTTATAAACGTATATAGCTTCTGACTCGTCATTGTACGAGGCCGACAGGCGGCCATTGTAGTCTATGACCACAACGGGTTGCTGTAGTAATAGGGTAGGGATCAACGACGAATTATCGAGGCTGCCATTGAATTGTTTAAAGGCAGCCTTGTAATTGCTAAATCCACAGAGTACAGAAGCTATGTCACGGTACTGGCCAAGCTTAGACGAGCGGTAGCCCGCCCGTTCTTGCATGAGGTAGCGTAATGAGTTCGCGATAGCGTTCAGCTCTCGAAGGCTCTCGGCCTTTACTAGTTGCTGCTTGCGCAGGAACTGTAAGTCTTTCGGGTACTCCGAATTGCTAACCTTAGCCAATGATGCAGTGACATTGACTCTATCATGTAGCTGGATTTTCTCTGCTTGCTGGTCACTCGGCAGCGCATCAAATCTACGCTCACCCATGACATCGAATAGCACTTTTAGTGGATGCTTTTCCATGTGTTTGTTTAAACTCCTGCACATCAACACAGCGCGCGTCGAGCGTACTGATTAAAATTCGTTCTACGTGATTGTATGTTTCGTGCAAGCGATTACTGTCGTACGTCAATTGTACAATATCGAGAAAGTCTCTAGTTATGATGCCCTCAATGAAAAAGTCGACGGCTTGTTCAAGCCCAGCGTTCCCTTCTTCTATAATGCTACTGTGTTGTGGCGACACTGGTTGTACAATGTCCCCAATACGGTGTACATCACGATGAAGAGTTACTAAGCAGTTGTAAGCTGTAACTAATTCGGGTTTTGCGTTAAGACGCTCATCTACTATTGTTTGTAATACATTCTCTTCTAAAAATACACTTGTTGAAGCCTGTCTATTCGACATCGAAACCTCTATATCTTCACGCGGATATAGACTTCGCTAGCGTTCCAAAAGTCACCCGCGTTAAATACAGGGTTTTAAGAATTTGGTCTAGTCACATTAAAGCGTCATAGTTTGGCAGTACCGCTGTGTGGGTACCTGCTAGCAGCGAGGACTTATAAAAGCCCTTGGGCACACATGGGTTTCAAGGGAATCCCCCGTGTTACGCAGCATATTACACGTCGCGACAAACCCGCGTCAAGTTCTTAATTTCCAAAACTTTCTATTTTGGAAAGCTAAAGTGTTTGGCAATTTTCAGGGGTCACGCTATAGTTGTCATATCAGCTCATTGAGAGCTACACGAATTTACTTTTTTTAAGGTTGAAAGACATGGCTAACGTAGCGTTATATTTTTGGTGTTATTTATTTAGATAGTTCCCCGAGAAACTAGGCTCGGGGGCGGTAGCTTCTGGGCAGGTCGGAACAGACCATGTGACGTTAGTCAAAAAAGCCCAGCTGATTTATCACTGGGCTTTTTTAATGCCCTACGCATAGTAGGAACACCAAAATGCAACCTAATCTAAAAGACCTCAGAAAAGAGCTAAAAGTAAAGCAAGAGGTCATTGCCGCTCAAATGCGGGTTAGCGATTCAAGTGTCAGCAAACTTGAAGGCAAGGAAATTAAACAGTTGTCTGTGACTAAACTGGCAGCTTACGTCGAGGCACTTGGTGGGCATGTGGAGCTATCCCTTGTACTACCGAACGGTGAACGCCTCAACGTAGAGTAGTACAAAGATTTTTTGGATGAGTAACACGTAATTGGTAGCGTCGCGGGCTGTAACCCCGTTGCCCTTTAGGGTTTTGTAAGTTCGAGTCTTACCTCATCCACCACTTTTAGTGTGGACACTTAGCTCAGTTGGTTAGAGCATCGGGTTGAAGTTCCGAGTGTCGGCAGTTCGAATCTGGCCAGTGTCCACCAAACATTATTGGATAGTTAGAGCGTAATTGGTAGCGTCGCGGGCTGTAACCCCGCTCCCTTAAAGGGCTTCTTGGTTCGAGTCCAAGGCTATCCACCAAACAATACGGGTATGGCGAAACTGGTAAACGCAGCAGGTTTAAATTCTGTCGGTATGTCCTTGCGAGTTCGATCCTCGCTACCCGTACCACTTTTCATTGCAGGGGCTTAGCTCAATTGGGAGAGCAGCGGTTTCCAACTCCGAAGGTTGTAGGTTCAAGTCCTATAGCCCCTGCCAACTTAATTCATTGTACAACGCACACTTGTCTGAGTGGTTAGGTGGCTGCCTGCAAAGCAGCATGAGCGCGGTTCGATTCCGCGAGTGTGCTCCAATTCTCATTAGTTTGGGCTGATCCCAGCCCTTTTTCTTTAAGCCACTGGCGGGCTTCGTCTACGGTCTCAGTAACGACTACTGGGATCCCAGCGTCTTTATAGACCCCCAAGTAAAAGCCTTTCATCATGGACTTACCCTCGATACCTTTGCGCATAACATAAGCAACGGCCTTTGAGGACTGGCCACGGGAAACCAATTCTTTATGATGACGTGTGGCCTCAGCAAAAAACTCAGGCAGCGCTAAACATGTGTCTATGAACTCTACGATCACGTAGCGTTTGGGGCACAATAAATCACGATAGCGCTGTTGTATGTCGACTAAGGCTAGCATTGTTTCTTTATTGAAAGCGCCGAAGCATTTGACATGGATTAGGTCATTATTGGTACCGTGAACCTCTACAGAAATCCTACCATGGGGTGGAAAGGGCTGAGGGCGCGCAGAATCCGTATTTACTCGATAATTCATAATTATCTCGGTTCTCTTAGTGTTGCAGTGGAATAGGGCAGTCGCGCCTTTGACGTAATTATACAGCTAGGTCGGGGATTTTAGCAACAAGTTGCAAAGCCAATGGTGCGTTGGTAGGATGAGTACATAAACGAGACTGAGAAATAACATGATGAACCTGAGCTATTTAGAAGGTCATACAGTTCCACCCTATGTACTGGCACGCTTCAAGAAAGAGGCTGAAACTAAGTTCAGTGTTGAGCTGACCGAACAAGACGTCGAAATGTGCGGCCAAGCCCTGATCGACTACTTCATTGTCAGCCTTGAATCGCAAAAGCCATGCGGCATGCCATCAAAGTTGGTTGATGAGCTATGGCATGCGTACCTCTTATTCTCGAAAGACTATCGCGAGTTGTTTAACGTAGTAGGCCGCTTTGTTGATCACGTACCTGAGATAGAAGCGCAGTTCAAGACTTCCACAGGTACCCAAACTGAGCCGATGGAAGTCATGACGCTTCGCACCTTTTACCTTTGCGCGCAACGTGAAGAAATACCCTGCGGTTCCGACGAGCTACCACTACTTTTCGCTATGGATTCATTACTGCCTGACGAGTTGCTAGTCGATACTAGCGACATGTGGGAGCAGCTTAAATTGCACAAAGTGCTAAACTAAGAGGGTTCACTCTATGAAGACTTTAAAGACACACCTTAAAAACCATCGAAGTGCCTACAAGGGTACGCTAAATATGTCACGCCGACGCCGTGGTGGCTCAAGTGGCGGTGGTGGCAGTAGCTGTAGTTCTTGTAGCTCTTGCAGTAGTTCGTGTTAAGAAAAAGGGGAGTCATACTATGCGTCAATTAAGTAAATGTACAAGGCACAAGCGCTTTACCTACAAAGCAGCTCTAAACATGTCAAACAAACGTAAGCGTCGCGGCGGCTCAGGTGGTGGCGGTGGCAGCTGTAGCTCGTGCAGTTCATGCAGCTCATGTAGTTCATGCAGCTCAAGCTCTTGTAGCAGCTCGTGCTAAACTGCTGACCAAAAGTTAATACTTTAGGCTACCAATGGGTAGCCTTTTTTATAGGAACGTCTTATGAAAGATAATGCCGTGATGGTTTCCGCAGCGTACGATACTGTTGCAGCTGTGCTAGATGACTATTACAAGAGAGGCGCTGATATTAAGTCAGCAAAAGATATTAGACCGCTTATGGAGGCTTTGAGAGACGTTGCAGGCTTGGTGCTGCCATCTTTCAGTGCAACACCTCTTGTGCAGGCAAGTCCAGCCGCAAAAGAAGTACTTGCACTTATCCTAAGCTCAGTCGATGAGGCTAGGCTCTCAGATTTAGCGCTTGTGACAGTGCTACGTACAACTTGTGCTTATTCCGACTTGACCGAATGGACTGAGTTACGTGACCGAGCGCATGCCATACTTTTAAAGCGTGACCAGTCCGCCGATGAAATACTCAGGGGGCTTTACTGAGCGCTTAAAGCTTCTTGATGAGCGCGAGCCTCGAATGCACGATAGCGTTGTAGTGACTGACGCTTACCACGCTTAGCGGCTAGTTGCTGCCTTCTGTTGCGACGTTGGCTTATTCCGAGCATGCGCTGACGTCGGCTGTTCAAACGCTTTGAGATTGTTGTCATAGATGCCTTCTTTTAGTTAGGGCATAACATGATGCCCTTTGCGTTGATTAATGACGAACCGTACTGTCCGACGAATGTACTAAGCTTAGTTTTGGTTTTTCTTCTTTCAGAGCCGTTTGTACCATAGCCTCGGCTTCATCATCGGTCATAGGTACTGATAAGAAGCTCAGGTATAAACCCGAAATAGTCGATACTGCAATTCGCTGTATATTACTATCAGTTAGACTAGCCATCAGTTCACGGCGCAAGTCGTCTGCTGTATGGATCTTCACCTGATCGTTATTGCGCAGGTAGCCCATCATAACCTCAAGGGCATGAGCAGCTGCATTACCTAGTAGTTGGTCTGAGAAGTCAACCATTTGTTGTACTGGGTTTGTACTTTCAGGGAAGGCCAAGTCGGCACTACTTCCTAACCAATGAGTGACCGTGAAAGCAAAATTAGGTGAGTTGTGCTCAGCGATAACATTTTTAAAGCTTGCATCGAAGAACAGGGCTGCGCCCGTCCACTTTTCGCGGTCGGCCAGTAGCTGAGGGTGTAACTCGTAGTGTGCGTCACTCAGGTATGGTATCAGCGCTTGGACTACATCAAGCGTCTTAAAGGCTAGCTTAGTGCCGCCCCAGCGTGATGAGGTTAAACAGAAGCTAACAGCCTCATTAAGGTCAACGTCAAACGAATGTGGATCTCGTGTTATGTCGCCCTTTACATTTGTAAGCTCCACAGTAATGTCTGCGATTTCTCGGCCAGCAAAAGCAAAAGTCAATTGAGGTACTTGATTCTCAGCGCTATCGAGATATGTGACATACTCTTCAAGGCTTTGAAAGCCCACCATGTGTGCATGTTGTCTGGCCATAGCTTCTACATCAAGACTGCTATCACCAGCTAATAAAGCATAATGCTCGAAAAGCTCACACGAACTTCCAAAGTTATCAATTTGCATGGGTACTCCAATTATTTTTTCTACACCTGCGTTCTTCGCGCGGGCTTAGTCATCAATTTGAACGAGAGTATAAACCAATTAAGCCTTTTTTGCTGCCGCTTTTTCGTCGTCTTCGATTTCTTTTAGCAGCTGCACTGTAAAGCGGTATTCGTCATCAATTGCACGGTGCTGACCTTGTAAGAACTCGGCTTGGTAGGCCGCGTCAACGGCAGCAAACATTAGTACCTCAAGTTCACCACGCTTTTCGTCAAGCTCGACCACATCACAGCATAACTCGGTTTTGTCGTCTGACAAGATGACGTGTACAAAGCCTTCGGTTGGCAACTGCGTAAAGATTCGAGCAGGCTTCCATATAAAGTTGGTATTTTTAGCTTGGGTCATTATCGGGTCTCATTTGTATCGGTTAGTGAGCCTACTATAACAACAAAGCACATCATTGTACAACGATATTTAATGTAAAGCCTTACGGTGCAGCACTTTTGAAAAGATATGCAGGTCAGCCTGCACAGCATACCTATTGCTAAGGCAACCTCATTGGTGCATAGTCGCTAGGAAACCAAGATACACAGATATTAAGTACTACCAGACGAGGGTGACTAATGGCCATAGAGACCGAAGAAAAATTTGTAATGGATGTAAACATATTCAATGAAAAGTACCGCGAGCACTGCAAAGAGCGTCACACATTAAGCCAAGCCTACATCAATGAGCAGTCTGACTGGGATGTCCTGCTTGGGTTAGACAAGAACGGTCAGGGCTTTGTACTCGTTAAGAGTCGTATAAATACATCAAGTACTGCCTTCCCAATTGACCCCAAAGATGTCAAAGAAATGATGGCCTGTGACGGCGTTGATTTGGTCTGTCAGGAACAAGCACTTTTCAAAGTAGACTCATCCTCGTGGGCACTTCGCATTCGTATTATCGACGAAGCTGAGGCAATCTTCTGCTTTAAAGAACGCATAGCAGGCGCGAGCCGAAGAGAATACGAAACATCAATACCAATCACGTCCGCTGAGGCCATATACGAGACGCTTACAGCACGGATTAGTAAAGTCCGTCACTTGTTTGAGTACTCGGGCTACCTGTGGGAAATTGATATTTTCTTAGACAAAAATGAAGGCTTATGCCTTGCTGAAATCGAGACGGAAGACACTGACTTCCCATTAATTGACGGCCTTACCAAAAAGGTGACACAAGACCGCCGTTATTACAATGCGGAGCTAGTCGAGAATCCGTTTAACAACTGGGGCTGCGCCGACTGCAACTAAGGTTACTTGATAAACTGCACTGCTAGTGTCTTGAGCGCTAGCGGTTCTTTCAGGTCGTGCATTACCGCGCGTGCACTCGCGTGGCCAATAACCTCGAATAGATAGCGATCTGGCGTGTGCTCAATAAGCACATCGAATCGGGATCCCAACTTAGACTCAAGAGTTTTAGTGATGATCTCCGTTACGAAAGAGCCATAGTAACGTCCCTTAAAAAGACTCTCACGCTTAGCACGCGCGCGGGCAGCACGATCCTTCGAATTGAGCTTAACATTCATAAATACAAATACGGCTTTCGCAGCATTTACAGCACCATTGCGGTAAAGGAACTGGTTTATTTTCTTCGCATTACAGGTGAAGTAGTTCCAAGCTCGGTAGATGTCATCTGGTAACATGGTTGCTTTGTATGTCGTACGACCACCTGAACGACGGTAGCTGCGGGAGTTCGTTATCTCACGACCGCTGGCATTTAGCTCCCGTGGCCTATCAATAATGATGCGGGCTTTATGCTGCTCAAAGACACTGACCATGCGGTAGAGCAATGGCCAGCTAACAGGGGTACTTAAATAATCGTTAGATTGAGTATCGGACATTAGAATTATGCAGCCTTTTGTTTACGCATTTCAGCAATTTGTAGCCTAGCTTTAATGAAAGCTACACGGGCACGCACGGGAGCTTTTGCAGCACGAGCAGCCTTAACACGGCGTTTCATTTCCTCACGGGCAAGCTCTTTCTTTAGGGCTTGTTCAGCTAGGAACTCGGCTAGTGTTATTGCATCACCTTCGTCATTCTTAATAGGCGCTGGTTGGATTCTAAAACGGGCTAACAATTCATCGGTCGTAAGGGTGGTCATCACATAGTCTCAATCGGTTTTTCTTAGTACGCATTGAGTATAGCAATAACAATATCGTTGTACAACGATTATTTTCTATAAGTGGTTGCAGTGCAGCTGTTTAGGTGAGTTTATTGTACAAGTGGGCGCGATTTGCTGTACAGCGCACGTAAAAAAGGGCGCTTTCACGCCCTTATTAAACTAATAGTGATACCCAGTAGATTCTAGCGCTATGGGTTCAAATTTGAGTAAACTTCCGATGCCATCTTGTTACCAAAGAGAATAGACGCCACACGTTGCGAGCCTTTCTTTTTGAAAACCCAGATCGGGTCACCTCGAAGAGTTGTGTCGAGCTTGCTTGAAGGCTTGTTACTTGCAATACCTGACCCGATAGTTCCCATGTACTCAGCGCCGTCCAGTTCTCTCTTAATAATGCTCATTAAAGGCTCTACTAGTCTATAGCGTCCACCAGTACGTCCACCGAAGTCATCAAACTTAGGCGCTTTCAAGTCGCCTAGTTCAACAACCAGCGTACCACCGACCTTTAAGCTTTCCCAAGCCTTAACAAGCGTCGTTTTCAGGAAGTTATCTAGAAACTCGTCGACAGTTGGGTAGCGTATATAAGCCTGCGTATCGTCTTTAGAATAACGCTCATTGTTATATGGAGGCGGTGCAAACATGATCATGTCAACAGGGTCTATGATCTCGTATGCGAAATCTTCGGCAGCTTCCTTATAGATATTCACGTTCTTTCGAGTTTGACGGCAGAATTTATCAAGCTTTCTACTTGCCTCTACGATACGTTGATCAGGGTCGATTCCATGGTATTCCGTTGGATGCTCAGCAGCCTCAAAACCGAGCAAGCGCGAACCCCAGCCCACACTCAAATCAAGTACAGAATCAGGCTTGAAGTAATCAAGCAGTGCCTTAGCTACAAACGGGCGGTCTGGTGTCGGTATGTACTGACGTACGCCCATGAACTTTCGTAACGTATCACGCGAGACCATATCGGCCTCATCATCGATCAGTCGGTGAAATATTGAGCGAAGCGCCTTTCTGTCCTTCCAGCTTTCAGCTGGTGAATCAGCGAAACTTCCACGGCATGTCCAACGGATGTCCTGATAAAAGTAATCACCTGTGAAGTTGCCAACGTTATTAGCAAGAACCGTCAGCATACCTAAAGGCTGCTTATACGTAAAGCGTGAGTCCGTACGTGCACCTGCCATAAACGGCGCTGAGTCTGCGCGCTTTAGCTCCAAAAAGCTTTCCCATGCTGCATCACGTGAAACTTCACGTGTAGGTAATGACATCTTATGGTCAATGACGATACCTTCAAGAAGACGGATTAAACGCGAGCGTTCATCGCTGTTGTTATATCGCTTTTTGAGGTCAGCCCAGTCCTCTTTGCCAATCCAGATATTGTTGTCGGCTGTCACGTAGCGCTTAGGGTCTAGTAGTTCAAAGTTCTCGCGACGCTCACTCGTATGACGCTCAGCTTCTTTTAATTTTAAAGCACGAGCTTCGGCGGGTGACAATTTAGACTGTTTACGTTTTGTTTCGGCGGCACGGTCTGCAATGTCCACGACAGAGCCACCCTTGCTAAGTGATAGGGTGCCCGAAAGCTTACTTGTTGATTTTCCATCACTAGTTACTTGTGAGTAGTCTCTACGTTTTCTTCGACGTGATTTACTTGCACTTTCATTAGTAGGTTGAGTTGTATCACTCATACCAAGAGCGTTTGAAAAATCTCTTTTCTGTCGTCTGGTCATTCTCAGATCCTCTGCCACCATGAGTGACAAACTAGTTAACAATTAGAAGTTTTCTAATCCCACAAAGATACCGCTAGTATATCTCCAAAACCCTTGTGGCGCAATAGATTACAAATTCGTTGTACAATATAACGGGGAGAGTTTTATCTGTAAAGTATTTTTTAATCTAATTGATTAGAAAATAGGTCTATCTGAAAACGACATTCCATAATCTCAATCTAATCAGGTGGCTCTAGAATATTGAAAACTTTATAAGCATACTCACCACGATCCAATCGAATAAATGATCCAAGATCTAAAAATCCAAACCCATCGCCTACGGCGTTATAGGAGAGGGGAGACCGAATGAGACTGGAATTTTCTGCCAATAATTTTAAGTCGGCCAGTGTTACCTGAACCTTTTGCATCACGGCTTGCAGGGCATTAGGTAGGTGCCTGTAGAACGTAGCGCGTGTAAGTCTAGACGCCTTAAAAACAGACGCCCTAAGCTTCTTTGATAGCTTTATTTGTGTTGGCGTTACCTTGTGCTTTTCGACATAGGCATGAATGTCTTCTACGAGCCTGTCAAAAGACCGCTGGCTCTTCTTTCGGGCACTTGTTCGCCCAGACCGAACTTGACGACGGCCTACTTCTTTTTCGCCCAGTTTGGCCTGTTTCTTACTGTAGCTAAAATCAAGCGGAAGTCCTAACTCTGTACCAAGTATGTGCACCAAGCGTGACATGCCATAGTAGTAGACGTTTGACGCCGCCGTACTTAGATAGCCTTTTAGCTCATTATCTGTTAGGCCAATGTATTTCTTGTTAAGCTGCTCTACGTATTTCCACGCATCACTCGCCCCCATCACACGATTAGCCATATTGTAGATATGGAAAGCCGTTAAGTCGCGTTGTCCCTTTAGGTCTGGTCGCGTCATAGCTAAAAAGTCAGCCCACTGGCGTAACAGCCCTTTCATCCAGTACTGTTGGCCACCACTGTCAAAGCCTTGAGCTACACCTGCGACCTTTTCTTTTGAGGGTTCTACCGCATTTCGGACAACAAGAGGTTGCAGGCTTATGTTTTTCTGTGGCCTCGGGTCACGCGGAACAGTCACCACGTAGTCATCACTACAAGGGTATTTCCATTTAAAGCCCAGATGGCTCACTAAAGCTTGTGGCGCTATCTTTTTACCACCGCGATAATATTCGACTTCGCGCCATGTCTTATGATGCAGAGAACTCGGTAGCCGCATGTTACCCGAGGGGTTATGCGATGCTGCAAAGTCGACTGACCAACCACTGTAGCCAAGCTCTTTTCTCTTTTCTTCGAATCGTGCGGATATGCAACGGCTGATCTCTCGCCACCTTTCTAAGAGCTTTTCTCTGTGTTTTACTGAGCGCGTCATTTGAGGCTCATCATACATCCAATAGAGGTGAACTCCCCCTGACCCCGTCGTAACGATACTGGTAGCAGCTGGTAAGTCTGCGCGCCACAAGACCTCTGTGACTTCTTGTAATACTTTATTTGCCTCGGACTCTGTTAGAGCTTTATGCCCATTGGTGTCGATCTCAAGCCAGTGTGACGTAAATCCGTTTAAATGGCGCTGATTACGCCAGCGATAAAATAAGTTTGGTGTGAAGTAAACGCCATTCGTCTTAGAGTTAAACTCACCTGAGTTTACATCTAGCATATAGCTTGACCGCGTGACAGTTTCACGCCGAGGGTCATAGGTAGGGTTTCCACAAGCTTGATGGTCAGTCAGCTCTTGCCTTGTTGCGCACGCACGACAAAACCATCGGAGGGCTGGCTCATGACCGATCCCCCAATCGTCGTCGAATGCCGTAGGTGGCATTTTGTGATAAAGATGTGCGCCTGCTTGTAAGGTCAAGTCTACCGTTCCCTTTAGTATTACAGAGCCTTTCTGGCTCTTTATAATGCTAAAAATAAACGGTTTAAAAACGGCTGCAAGCCTTAATTTACGCGGGTTTCAGAGGTTTTTACTCTGTTGGCACTTTGTGTTCTACTTTTGGTTTTAGTTGTTAATGTGGTTGACGAAACAGGCTTAAACTTAGTTGACGTACCACTTGTTATTCCACTTTTAACACCACGCCTAGAGGCCGCATTCCATCGTCTATTTAGATACCTAATGCTCATTATTACGACTAGTTTTGAAACTTAACTAGGCCGTTTAAGATCAACTCTTTTGCGAATTGGGATTGACGTTTCAACTAAATTCCCGTAAAAAATAATTTATAGAGTTAGTCCCACTTCAAATACTTTAATTGCTGCTATTTCAGAGCACTACGACCTCAGTGAATAGCTAGGTTGATCGCACCTGCTGACAAGCCTTCATTGAATACAAAACAACCGACATAATCTGCAAATGAAAAGTGCGTGCACTCTGTGACCTCGGGTCAGGCAGGATCTGATCGGATCATTCTGGGTAGTAATGATCGTGACCTTGGGTCAAGATCAGACCTGTAGATTCTTGTTAAATTTATGTTGTACAAGTCTGCACCACACTAAAGTGTTAGCCCTCGTTGAACTACGAGCACCACGCTCAGCTTTGGGGTTTTACTTTTTGTTGTACAACGCTTGATGCTACAATGATAATAACTGAGACGAGACCGACTGGGCTGTAGTGCCCGTCAGTGCTATAACGTGGAGTAACACTATGTCAGCCAATCAATATGGCTTCGAACTTTACAGCGTTGATTTAGACCAACGCGGTGACGGCGTTTTTGCCCGTTCAAGACCGATCACTGTACAACTAACTAAAGGTGAGCCGATCCTTAATCCAAAAGGTGTCCTTCTAGAGCAAGCCTCTTTAACACTTGAACGTAAACAAGCTAAAGTCGTTGTACTAACAAGTGGTAAGAATGAAAAAGGTGAGCCAATGCTTGACCACATTGGCTACGTGGGCAGCTATGGTGAGCCTTGCTTTACTGATGTACAACCCACTAGCTTGTACGCACTATCAGACATTTTTAAACAGGTATCAGTGATTAAGGTTGCCTTTGATAATTCAGGGGCAGGTGAGTATATAGAAGATGTCGACCTACATAGTGCCATATTCATTGTTAATCGTAAGGGCGAGCTTAAACCCTTTGAACAGAATAGCGCCGTTCTTTGGCCGCAAGACCTTCTTGATGCGATGCACGCCCATAATGAGTACCAGCAACTTGTTAATGGTGAAGAGCTTCCAAACGTTGTTACACTGAACTCAATTTACTACCGCCGACGAAATCCACAAAACCCAGAAGATGGGTACCACTACGAGTGCTTCGCAGTCTGCCTATCGCGTGATAAGCGCTCATGGCTAAGCCGAGCTAAGGGCATTATACGTGAAGCATTAGAGACCGAGCGCGAAGTCATAAGCGACCAGCTAACTCGCTTAGACAGCGCTTTATCAAAGCTAAATGGGTAGCGATATGACCGACCACAAGCACTACCACATTAAGGAACTCAACAAGCTTTTCACAATAGTTAAAGGGTTCCCAAAACTCCATGAGCTAATCGAGTGGCTACGTACTGACGCAACCATCTATTTCTTGTTCCCTGTGGGCTATAAACAGGAATCAACCCAGCTTGATTTACATAAGGCCGTAAAAGATGTACTGGTCAAAGTCGAGGACGAGACAGGGATAAGCTATCGGGATGCTTATCGTCGGGTCAATACAATCGTACTGTCTCAGGAAGAGCTAGGAACGGAACTAGAAAACTTTGAGTTTGAGAAAGCGTGTGATGTAACCGTTAAAGGGATCACACCAAAGCAGCCGTCAGGTGGGATAAAGCGCAAGATACCTGACTTTGTCTGATTTCGTTGTGGGCTTAGTTAGCACCTAAGCCGAACGTTTGAATACTGAAATTATTGGAGACCCCATGGGATTAATATTAGTCTTAATTATCGCATCATTCGCGATAGCAAGTAGCGCCGCTTACTTCTCGGTGATCGGTTTAGCTGCAATGTTCTCGGCGGCATACTGGCCAGTTGTTGTTATGGGTTCGTCGCTCGAACTCGGAAAGCTGGTTGCCGCAAGTTTTGTCTATCGTACTTGGAAGACAACAGGCATACTCATGAAGACGTACCTGATAAGTGCCATCTTTGTACTCATGCTGATCACCAGCCTTGGGATCTTTGGTTTTTTATCTCAAGGGTACGGCGAGTCCACACAAAAGTTACAAGAGGTGACGTACACCATTGAGGTTAAGCAAAAGGAAGTCATGCAGGTTGACGAGCGTTTAGAGCAGATCAATAAGACGATTGCTGACGTACCACCGCAGTACATCACAAAAAGAATGGAGCTTAAAGCTGACTATGCCGCCGAAGTGTCAGACCTTGAGCAGAAAAGGCGCGACCTGCAAGCAACTATGAACGCGTTGCAAAAGCAAAAAATGGAAGCGGACGCCCATGTAGGTCCAATTATTTATGTTGCTGAAATGTTTGGGGTAGGGGTGCAAGACGCAGTTAAATTCTTCATCTTCGCATTAATCATTGTGTTCGACCCAATGGCCGTAATACTAACACTTGCGACAAACCATGCTATCCAGCAATACCAAATACGACGAAAAACGAGCCTAAAAGAGTCTAGAGAGCACGAGCTAGCTTTAGAGCATGAAAGGTCGCTAACTACTGAAAAAGAGGCTGACAGCGCCCCTCAAAGCCCAGAACAGCAATTTGACGACGTGAATGACAGTGGTGGTATGGCAGCAACCAAGGACAGCGCTGAAAGCCTGAGCGCTAGTAGCGAAGAGACAAGCAAAGACCCCGTGGCGGTGCCTACTGCAATTGTCCAGCAAGCTAGTACTCGTACGCCATCTATAAGCGATATGAATGCAGTCCTTAATAAAACACCCTCAAGACGAGATTCGATAGAAGGTCGTAAGCAAAAAGCCGACGACGCCCGAAATGATAAGCGTATGATGTCCTTGGGTAAGACGGAAGTTCCAATGAAGCTTATTGAATCCTTGGGTAAGCCCGACCAAGACCTTTTATATGGCGTGTCAAAAGGCGTTTCTAAGGCGACACTCGCCGCTCAACTTGGGATGAGCGAGCTAAACTTTAGAAAGCGTTGTACGTACCTAGCAACACTGCTGAACAACAAAGGTTACAGTGTAAATCTAGTACTTTAGTGCAAACCTTAACAAAAAGGCTGACATTTTGTCAGCCTTTTTATTGGTATGTCTTCACGCGGCAGCCGCTGCGGGTGTCAGAAAGTATGCGTAGGATCTGCCATCGTTCATCTGATACGGGACAGTATCTGCACGTGATTTTAAAATCTTCGCTAATTGAGCAGTAAGCTTGTACTTGCATGGCTTAACTACGACCCAATTGTCGATGTCTATGTATAAACTACGGTCAACGTCATTTAAAACAAAAGTAACCGATTGCGCTTCACGCTCAGAGGCCGCTTTTAAAACGCTATAGAGAAGTCGGTCTACTTGAGCTTTAGGCGTTTGCCCATAAACTAAAACTGCCAGAGGGATTAGGGTAGTCACTAGGGCAAGTGACACTAAACCCAACGAAAAAGACGCACTGTACCCTAAGTTAACTAAAAAGCTAGTGACATCAAGAGCGACTAAGCTCACCGTCAAGATACTAAAGAAAATGACGCGTCTCATCCCTGTGTTCAATATTTCAAACATTATATTTTCTATTTCCAAATACTAAAATTCATTGCGTATGCAAACACATATCCTGTGCTACTCCCTGTGCTGCAACTGTTTTCAAAATATCAAACCGATTGGCCGTTGTATAGTTAATTATTAGTTTTAATTTTAAGTTTAATCAAAAGGTATTAGACGACCTAATACCTTATTACTCCTTTTGTACGTCTTTTGTACGACGCCAATAACCGCAGTAGACATAGTCGTGGATCCCCTGATGCCGTGGCATGTCAACGTCTAGTCTTTGGCCATCATAATGAGTGAAGAACTCATTACAAGCTGTGCAACCACCGCTGCCTTCTCCGATAAAAATAATTGGACGGTCGCTGCCCCATGCGTCACAAACATCTACGATGAACGTTTCGTTATAAGGTGGCCACGATACAATTAGGATCTCAGCGTGTGGAAACGCATGAACAGCCTCTAACGCATCCAAATTTGTTATTGCCTCAACGGTGCCGTCGCCTTTAGCGAGCTGATGGACATGTTTCCAGCTTTGGTCGTCTGTAGATGACATTGAAACACCGTGACCCCTCAGCGCCTTGGTAAGCCACCCGCTGCCTGCCATAATTTCCAGCGCGTGCCTCTTACCAATGTGGTCTGCCAGTACTTTCGTCCATTCCTTATCAACAATCGCCCACATACCATAACTGTTCAGTATGCCTTTAAGCGTGAAAGATAAGTGGAACTGGATAGGGTCAATCCTATCCATTATATAGTGAGTCTTTAAAGGGTACTTATCAGGCACTTCACCTGCGTCGAGTGCGTAGACAAACTCACGGACTCGTTCAATAAGGGGCGCACTTTCCGTATCAGGGGCGCTGATCGACCCCATGATACGAGAATGGTCTAGGGCAAACTCTACAGCCTCATTCAACTGGTCAATTGCCGTTGGCTCTTTTGGTACTACCACGAATTGATTTCCTTACCAAAAGTATTAGGTTCTTTCGCCTCGGCTACACCGTTCACGTAGTCCTCAGCTGCAAGTAGGTAAGGTGCCCATTTTAAGTAGTCATGTCGTGTACGCGGGTCTTTGAAGAACTGTTTGTAGTCTCCCTTCTTGTAGGCGCTCACGTTCAGTAGCTTATCGAATGAAACCGTAAATGTGCGGCGTAAAAAGCGGTTCATATCTGAGTCATCGTATTGATAGGCGTCGGTGCGCTCTTTTAACCATGAGAACACAGCTTTACGGGCTTTTGGTTGGATTCTTTCAGCTTTCGCTACATGACCCATGCCCACTTCAAGGTGTGAAGGACGCCAGTAGTTAGTTGACCCTATATGGTCTCTGTAATAACTACGGTCACGCCTCTCGTTCTCTTTTTCGCACTCGTTAGCAAACCACACTTCTTCTTGACCTACGAAGACTGACTCATGACTGATTTCTAAGTTACACCTTGCACGATAAGCTTCAAAACTAGGTGCTTCCCCAAACGTTAACACATGCTCAGCATCGTAAATAAGCTTTATAGTAGCTTCAAAGTCACGAGGGTCATGTAACTTAACAGGCGGGTGTGGATGCAGCACCTCACTACGGTCGAGTAATCCTTGTATGATCAATACAATGCGGTTGTACTTTTCTATGCGGTCATCAACGTGCTTTTTCACACTGTCAAAGTAGAGGTGGTCTTCATTAACAAGCTGATAGTCATTCACGTCCCTATGGCGGCTACATAGATTGCCGTAGGGGTTGCCCCACGAGTACGGGCGCGTCTCATTACCTTCAATCTTACGCCATTCCTCTTCTGGGTTATCGGCTTCCCACTGTTTATAAAGAGCCTCTGCTTTATCAGATTCAGCCTTCATGGCTTCCCATTCGCGTACGGGAATTAAGCTATCAACGCGGTCAATGAACATCTTAACCATTTGCGGTTCATTAAATGTGACGTCCCCCGACGGGAATAACATGTCATCGAACTCAAGATCTGTGCCTAGTCTATATACGCGCTCGCCGTTTCTAATGTAAAGAAACGTCAGCTTGTCAGCTGCCATACGCCTTGTATTTATGTAAGCTGAGAGAAAATCACCGTCGCTGTCGTATACTTTCTGCTTACGACGCACCTGAAAGGCGACTATACAACGCTCGAAGGGTAAGCAACGTTCAAGGTTATCAGACTCTGTCAGCCACTCGTCAAAAGCCTCTATGTTCTCAAACGACATACCACCCGCCTTGTAATTCATCAGGCATTCTTCATCCATGAACAGCTTACGCTGCATTACATGAAGCTTTGTGTCTGCTGGGGCTGGGTCGCCGTCTTGTACCTTTACAGTGTCCTCATTAAGACCTGCATAAAGCGACACGTTGAAAATGCGGCCTTCTATCTGGTCAAACGACGCTTTGAGTACTCCCAGCTGTGCTTCTAATGCTAAAGACTCAGCGGACAACCACTTTGAGACTTTGGAGCTTAAACCTTTTACTTCTTCAAACAGCGCAGGCAAGGTCTCTTCCTTGGCCTTAATTAACTCTGTCTTATAAAGGTCAACGTTTGTAGCTGCATCGACTACTCGTAGAGCTGTTCCTGACGATGAAGACCCAATAGCAGGCGTTGCTGATAGCCCCAACCTTGCTGTTAGTTGTTGTATCTCAGCCATAGTCTGACCTGAGAGCTGCTGATACCGACCGATAATACCTGATATGACCGACGCAGGGTCGTCACAAAGCTGGCACTGCTCAGGTACATCCTTCAACAAAATTCGTACGTAGCTTCGGCCGTTATCTTCGCGGGGCTGGCTCAGCTCAACGAAGTTACTACCAATTTCAGTGACACAGCACAGGTCTAAGTACCCCTCGGGTGCTGGCTCACGCTCAACGTAGACATTTTCTTTCTCATAGCGGCTCTTTTCGCCCTTAACCCAATACCACTGTCCTAGCGCTATCTCGGGGGCATTGCCTTCTATTTCGACGTGATCATGTGTATCTGTGACTATCACGCTCGTATCAGTTTTAGGGTTGTTCATAATTCTATCCATCGGTTAGTTAAGCGTTTGTATAAACGTCTCGTGTAACACGATAACAGAATATTACTGCAATGCAAGCGTTTTGATTAAAAATCGTTGGGCAACGCTTCACCGAAGCAAAGCGTTGTAGGTAGGCTTATTCGAGGTCTTCGGCGTCGCCGTCTAGTGCTGGCTCCTGATGAGCGACTGACTTGTCTTTTCGTAACGCTTTCTCAGAACTCTTAATATCAGAAAGGATGCGTTGGAGCTTGTCACGGCCTTGCGTAATCGCATGGTACATGTCGTCGTTATCGACTTTCACCGACGCTGTCTTCCCATGGTAAACAGTGTGCATTTCCACGACGCTGTCTTTGCCATTGTCCAGTGTTAACGTCACGTCTACCGACATGATCTCAGGGAAGTGTGAGCTAATCTTTTGCAATTTGCTTACAACGTGACTGTGTAAGTTCTCGGTGACCTCAATATGATGGCCAGCTACAGTAATTTGCATACAGTACCTCTTGTATTTGAGTAGTTACGCACCGAATATCATAGCGGTGCTATCTTTAACTTACGCCAATTTAACTTCCTTTGGAAGGGAATTTTTATGGAGACGTATGGCCGTAATCGGCAAACTTGTTGCGCTGCAACTTCTATAAGGCAACGTAAAAAAGACCCGCCACAACCATTAAGGTGAGAGTCATCTTTAAGGCGTAAGTAGGCGTCTTCCGAAAGTCGGTGCTACGTCGATTTAGATTGTTGGTCATGGTGTCATTCCTTGGTTAGTTTGTTAAAGCCAAATAGGCACAATCGAAGCTAGGCACCAATAGGTGACTGGCATTTGGGAAGCGCTGCTTGGCCATGTTGTGGACATCACGGTTATCCTCTAAGAAAACCGAGTTGTCAGTGATTAAAGGGGCAAGGTTGTCTAGCCACTCCGCCTTTATGTCCACGGCTGAGCGGTGGTCGTCAACGGGTCGCATAAGTAGTTGGTAGCCATAACCCTCAAAATACTGAGCTAGAAAGCGTTCAGTTTTATCACGCGCTGTCTCCGTACGGCTTGTCGCGAAGATAAGTGCTCTAGCAGGGTTCATCTGCATGTAAAGATGTATCAGGTCTATTACGGCAGTCACAGGCGCATCTAGGTCACACGTATTATTAAAGGCGTGCCAATGGTGCGTCTGCGTCTTTTCTCGCGGTATAAGGTGTTGGCGATGCCTGTTGTCGGCAACAGTCCCATCTAGGTCTACTATCAAAGCCACTTTTCTAGTCTCGTATTAGGTTGCGCCGTAGCCTTTCTTTCGCTACGCATATTGTACAACGGTCTTGATTTAGTACGAAAGATCCTATAAGGTCTGCCCAGTAGCGTCAAGGTCTAATTATACCTGTGCCGCAGTAATTGATACGAAGAGAACTACATGAAGACAATACAAGCAATATGTGCGTTGCTAGATATTGACAACGAACACCCTAAAGCTAAATCAACAGCCTTAAAGCGCTTAGAACAACTCAGCATACATGGTGACAAGTGTCCTCGCTGTAACGGTGAAGGGGCGACTTTTCGCGGAAAACAAACAGGGATCCAGTGTTATCCATGTAAGGGGCAGGGGTACGTTGGCTTCTCTCTTTCGAGATCTGCCCTAAAGCAGCTAAAAGCAGCCCATGCCGAAGGCAAACTTGACGACTTCCACGAACTGTGGGCAATTCAAGCCGATATAAAATCAAAACTAAAGGCTTTTGACGATACTATGAAGGCGTCTGGTATACAGAAAGCTTATAGCGCGTACTGGGCTGAACGCGAACAGGGTGGATCATGGAACCGCGACATGCAGGCGATTCACAAGCAAATGGAGCTAGTGCGTGCCCAGTTGTTTCAGAGCCTTGACGTAGAAGAACTTCTCGGGCACTCCGTAAGAACACGCCGACGTCTAGCAGAATTTTTTAATAAGCAATACAAGATAGCTGATCAAGCACTCGACTCCCTCGTCTGTGAAATGGAAATGTACCAAGCTTGGCACTCAAAGCCCGACTACAAAAGTATGTGCATGGCACTTGTGCGTAGCGGTACACAATCCATCGGCTTAGCCTAATTTAAAGCGTTAAAAAGCCGCTATAAACACGGCTTTTACACACCTCTATCCACCGTTTGTTTGACATCCTCCCCTCCCTTTGCGGCTACGCCGTCGCAGGAAGAGGATTCCCATTACTAGGTGTAAACTGATCACTCGGTTTACTGGTTCCTGTTGCTGACTGGCCAATGCCAATTCACTTCACAGGCGCTACGGGCATGACCTGCCCTGATAACTAATTCGCGCTGGCCTCTAAGGCCATGCCGCGATGTAAGACGTTGATAGCGCCGACGACGTCGGCATTCTCGCTGAAACCACACTCAACACAAATGAACTCAGCTTGTGTCAATCGGTTCTCTTTGGCTTTGTGACGACAAGCAGGGCACGTCTGGCTCGTGTGGTGCGGTGGTACCGCATGAAACACGTTGCCAAGCCATTCAGACTTGTATTCAAGCTGTCGGCGAATTTCACCCCAACCCTGATCGAGTATAGAGCGGTTTAGTCCTGCCTTTTGCCTCACGTTTTTACCGTGGTTTTCAGCGTCACCTTTTGCACTGCGTGACATATTAGAAACTTTCAAATCCTCAACGACTATCATTGCGTGGTTTTTGCTGATCTCGGTCGTGGCTTTTTGTTGAAAGTCTCTGCGTGCGTTCGCAGCTTTCTGGTGAAGCTTAGCTATCTTTAACTTTTGCTTCTTCCAGTTGTTTGAGCCTTTTTCTTGGCGGGCGAACTTCCGTTGCGACTTGGCCAGCTTGCCCATAATACCTTTGAAGCTGTGGACGCCACTGTAAACAGTGCCGTCACTTAGGGTCATGTTTTTAGCAATACCCATATCAATGCCTACGGCTGTCTCAGCCGTAGGCATTGGTTTAGATACTTCGAGTTCACAAAGAATTGAAATGTGCCATTGACCACACGCGTTAAGCGAAACGGTACAACTCTTCGGTGTGCCTTCGATTGGTTGTGAGTTACGGAACTTAACTAAGCCAAGCTTATTCGGCAACTTGACGCGACTGTCGTGCAATGCGCAGTATTTGTTAAAGTTCACAAAGCGCATTGTTGAGTGATGGGCTGTAGAGCGCTGCCTAAAGCGCGGGAAGCTCCCTGCGCCTTTCAACCATTTCTCTAGTGCTTTATGTAAATCACGTTGGCGTTGGTCTAAATTATCGCGATAGGCTTCTGAGAGCCATTCGCGATGTTCTAGTTTTTTCCAAGCGGTAACCAGTTTGTTCATGGCCGAATGATGCGGTAACTTACTAAACAGCGCTTTACGCGCTTTGTAATCCAAGCTGTTTAGATGTTTGTACAATGCCTTTCGGTCGGTGATACCTAGGTCTTTCTTTATGATGTTAAGCAAATAATCAAGCGTGTCGTTATAAACTACACGACCACAGCCCGCCATCTTGTAAAACAAGATTTCTTGGGCGTCGGTCGGAGCCAATAAGTAACGAAACGCTTTAAGTATTTTCACAAGAGTAATTCCTAGTTAGATTAAGTTCAATTTACCAACAAAGATTGTACAAAGCAATGGCTTATTTTCGTTGAAAATGCCTACGCACCATTGACTTAGCGTCAGTCCTAGGAAAATAATTTTCAATTATTTTGCGCATTCAACCCACACCTAATCTCGGTGTGGGCACCCTGCGCTAAGAAAGGTGGATAACTCCAAAAATTTTAAGGTCTCTAGTAATTTGGGTTGTATAGGTTCTTAGTTACAGCAAGACCCGCAGGCTTGACCAAGTGGTTAAGTACATCACGGGAATAGACACCACGGAACTTACCCTCTTCTAAGGCGTTCAGGAAACGTTGTAGGGCTAATACCTTATTTTTATCTTCCTGTGCCATGTCTTTAGTATAGCGCTCAACTGAAAGTAGAGAATTAAGCTTCGTTACATCGTCTTCCCACCCGATAGGGTAGATGCCAAAATCGCGTGCTACAGCGGCAACAAGATTAAGATCCAACGTTGGGACAATGCGACCTACAGCTAGTGCGTAGGACTCTGCGAGCGCAAAGACAGAGGCAGCTTTGTCGCCCATACCCTCAATCTCCGCAATGGCCACTTGAGACTCAGCATCGACCTCAGTCGCGTCGGCCTCTGTTAGTGCCCCTTTTAATAATGCCGAGGGCATATCAAGGTCTGGATAGTGCTCGTTATAGGTTTGTACAACGCTTTCCATTTGTTCTAAAGCGAAGACCCAAGATTGGCCTTTCTCGTCGTAGTAGCCTAAACCAGACTCAACAAGCGCATTAACAAGGTCATGGCTGTATGGTGACTTTACTGAGAGAGTCGACGTTTTAGTGTCAAATATGGCCTCTATGTTATTAGTTTCGACTAGTGCCATGGCCTCATGGACTTGAGTCTTGGAATTTCTCATTGCATACCTTCTTATACTCAAAACTATACCTAATATACTGCATTGCAGCTGATTAGGTCGTTAAATATTTGTTGCGCGTTTCGTTTTGTACAACAATCATAAAGTGAAAGACTATCACGAATCCGCTGTGAAGTCAGATGGTACAAGCATTGTACAATGTTGTACACAATTTATGCGTACGTGCGGTTTTTTCAATAAAATTACAATTTTAGGGTTTACATAAGTTACATGTGACCGTAATATCCTGCCCCGCAGTCGCTTGAGCTGTCACACTCGATAGCGCGAAGAAGCCTGCCAGCGGTTAGACCGCTGCAATTGATACTAAAGATAATACGCGGTAGTACTGCTGCCACCAAATTGATACTTATGAAATAGAGAGAATACTCATGGCTCTACCTAATGAACTTCGCACACCACTTGCCGACATCCTAAAAGATGTGGTTTGGCCTAATGACCTAACATTAGACAGCGTTGTAGACGCAATCCTTTCTGTAGACATCGCTACACCTGAACTAGCAATCGCACTAACTCAAGGCATGCTTGAGTCTATCCAACGCGACACCGAGCGCTTCCAGAACGATAAGAGCATCACGCTTGACGGCATTATTGATTCAATCAAGATGGCTAATGAAGCTCACCTAGCTCAAGCTGAACAGGCTGAGCTTGACCCTAACACAATGCCAGCTGGTACTATATCGCTACCAACAGAAGCTTGGCCTTGTTTTATGGTTGGCGACGCACCTAAAGTTAAGCTACTTCACCCTGATGCTGTTGTACCTGCACGTGCACACCCAACGGATGTTGGTTTAAACCTAACGCCAATTAGCGTGTATAAGCAATTACGTAATGATACGTGGTTGTTAGGCACGGGTGTTGCTATTAAGCCACCTGTGGGATTCTACTATGACTTGGCTGGCCGCAGCTCAATCTCGAAGACTGAGTTAATGGTCGCTAACGCTTGTGGTTATATCGACGAGACCTATCGTGGTGACCTGTTAATCGCAGTAACACCTAAAGTAGGGGTAGACCTAAAGACGTTCAACCCAGAAATGCTACTAGGCAACGCTATTGCACAGCTAGTCCTTCGTCCACTTATCATCACGAAAGACCCTGTTGTTGTCGATGAGCTTGACGAGACAGTTCGTGGTGACGGCGGTTTCGGCAGCACTGATGAGCTTTTAAAACAAAAGGCCATGTCTGGTGTTGATGGAACAGATGAAAGTACTGATTCGTTACTTAGTGAAGATGGCGTAGATGGCACTGACGCTTAATAGCTAAGCGTTACACTGTGACGGGTTATGCCCGTCACTTTTATTGAACAAAGCGAGGACAAAACCTTGAACCACATAAAAACGCCATTCTACCCCGATCATGTCTATTCTAATGAATCACCAGACATGGTACCTCTGTATGAAAGTAAAGAAGCCTACACCGCAGCGCAAGACCAGCTGAACAAAGAGCTTACCGAGCAATTCCCTCTTCTTTTCGGTAGGGACAGCCGCCCGTGGGCAGTTGGTATTCGAGAAGAGCTAATTGATATATACACTGCGAAAGGCTACCCGCAAGAGCTTGTTGCTCAGACGCTCCACTTCGAAGCACGTTCGGTAAATTACCGCGTTAATTGTATGCTTGCTGGCGTCAACGCTGACCGTGTTGGTATCTGCGGAAAGCCACAAGGTAAGCTTAGTCGTAGAGATTTTATCTATAATTTAATGCAGCTATCAGGCTTAGTTCGTCGAAAAGACGCTAAACAGTCATGGTCTTACCATGAATGGGCACTACGTGAAACAGTACTTGGCCTTATCCATGGTGACTTTACACGTGAAGACCTCATCAGCGCTAAACTTAAAGTCAAATTTGTAGACCTGTGCGTCAAGTTCTCAAAGGATGAGCAAGCTATCAAAGCTCTTATCCTTCGTAATAAGCGTACGGGTGAACTGCACCCGTCTGTGTACGGTGCGCCGTACATACCTGACGAGCTTTTCAATGCGTTCAAAAAGCGTAACGATGGGCACGTCACAGCTGGGAAAAAGAAGCCTAGAAGAATCCAACTAGTCAGTCGTAGTCATACGCTATTCAGTCTTGAAGAGGGGAAGGCCAAGGCACCCGCTACTAATAAAAATAATCCTGTTAAGAAGACCAATAAAAATAATGGGAACAAAGCGGGTGCTAGACGCCGACTCGCGCCTAATACGCGTGATAGCTTCCGACCAAGGAACCTTGACAATAGTGAAGCCCCAATCAAGCCGACAAAAACCGTGGAAGTTCGCGTTAAACCAAAGAAACGTATTTTTACGCAGGGGCACGGCGCATGATCCGCAGCAACCACGTACTACGCCAGCTTTACCATAAGGCCAAAGATGGGCTTGAAGCTATCACTAACCCGATACAAGAGCTAGAACGTCAGCTAGAAGACGGCCAAACGCTTGATGGTCATGCCGCCATGAATCTTTCGAATGACCCTGAGTATTTAAAGGGTCTTGCGCAACAGGTTCTCGACCAGCTTGATAACATAGTAAGCAACTATCACGACAGAAAGCTTGTTGTTTTCTTGGATATGGATGACGTCGTCTGTACGCAGGAAAGCGAGATTGCCCATGGTGGCGCACACTATGTTGAGCCTACAGCCATCGGTTTGCTTCGCGAACTCACCAATCGTGGCAATATCTGCTTTGTGATTAGCAGTGTATGGCGGTTGGGTAATAGCTACTTGACCATGCGACGGATCCTTCAAACGTGTGGCCTTGGTAGTAACATCCTATTTAGAGACCGTAACGCAAACGAAGGTGACCCCAACATTGCGTGGAAGACGCCTGACACTAGTCGAGGTATAAGGGGACAGCATATCCAAGATTGGCTAGACCTCTATGGTGACCAGATCGAACAGTATGCCATCATCGACGATTGCTGCGACATGCTTGAGTCTCAGATGGGTAACTTCGTTCACGTTGACTCAGCAACTGGGTTTAACCGCCGTAACTTTGAAGAGGTGTTACACATCTTCGGCTTACTCAATGGTGACCTTCGTCCAGCTTTTCAGCCTAAAGGGGTCGCCGCCAATGTTAAATAAAGCCACAAACAGTACATGCAATACACCTGCAAAAACTGCTACGGAAATCCTTGACGAGCTATATAGCTTAGTTCCAGATTTGTCCAAACAGCGGAAGGTCGCTGAGGAAGCCGTACGAGCTTTATTCACCAAGTTAGGGGAAGACTTTGACGAAGGTTACTGCTTGGTGCTGCCTGTTAGCTATCAGGCAGTAGTTGAGCGCCTACATGGACTGCCTTACATAACGGAAGACCTAAAGCGTCGCGTTATGCTTGACACCCACAATATGCTACCGAATGGCCAAGCTGTAGCGGTACACCTGTCCGCATTAACTAACAGCGTGTCATGGGGTCTAGAATCACAAATAAATAGAGACTTGTACAATGGAAACTAACAACAAAGAAACTGACGGCTTTAATTACAATGGAAACTTCGAATATGGGCTTGGGTTACACCCTGATGGCCATTCAATCCTAACCTCGATGCACTTTGGTAGCGGGAATATTACACTCGGTTTGATCGAGGCTCGCGACCATCCTGCGAAGGGTATCTTGTTTCGTGAGAACAATGGGACTGTTAGTGTAGGTGACACAACGACAGGGGCAGAAATCGAAGGCTGTGACGACGCTCCTAGGGTCGTGATGCTTTTCGACAACCACAAGTCAGTTGACGTGCTCCTGCGTATGCTTTCGGCAGTAAAGCTACAGTTGATCGACAATCTAGGTGACCGCCTTATCGCTCTTAGAAAGAATGCGTGTATGACTGTGTACAAAGCTGCTTCTACGACAGGATTGACGCAAGCGCGTCTAAATAGCCTTGAGATTAAGCGTAGTACCGACATTACACTCGATGAAGCCTTTCAGCTCGGGCATGCGTACGGCGTAAGTATGCTTGCGATCCTCGAAAGCGTGACCAACCTTAGTGACCTAAGTGCACAGTTAAAAGTAAGTCCAAAGTGTGATAGTAAATACCCGATCACATGGGCACTTACCAACGTGAGTAACTGTTACCTAAGTCCATTTTACAATGATCTGGAAAAAGAGCAGGGCGCTCCGTCAGCTGCTACTCGTACATTGCTCGTAGCGGTGCCAGATTCAGAGTCGTACGCCGAATACACGCTAACTAATGAAGGTTGGGTGCACATCGGTGACCGCGACAGCACAGCCATTGATACGCTAGCAAAGGTATCGACCCTATGTGGTATCACCGCGATAGAACAGCGCCAACGATGCCGTAAGCACTGTGCTGACAAAAAAATAAAGAACACTTAACAAGAGACTAATTGAGACAATGAAAATTCGCGCAACATCATCACTAAAGTTTGTAACTGAACAAAAGAATAAGGTCGACCTGAAACCTTCGAAAGGCGAGTCACTAGATAATCTTATAGAAGTGCTATCAGACCTATCTGATAACCATAAGTGGCATGGTATTCATAGCCAAGAGAGCAGTAACCTAGAAGACTGCCAAGTCGTACTAGTTGACTCTTCTTTTGGCGTACGCGCCGCTATGGTTCATGCCTACCCGATGGGTAAGGGCTTTCAAGATATACTAACTGGCACTGACCACGGTGAAAAAAGCAAAGACGGTGAGGTCTTCAATGTGACAGGGTGGCGCTATCTACCATCAGGTAAGAAAGACTGCCCTTCTTTAGCCGTCGAAGAGGTGTCCGTAAAGAAGCACCAGCCCGAGTTCGACGAGGACTTGGCGTAGTACTCTACGATGCGAGGGTGAGCTAGCTCGCCCTTTTTTATTTAACTGGTTCTTGAGGTGACCTTTATGGTTTTTGACCCGACTACTATCTTCGTTATTGCAGCCTTAGCTGTGCTCATTTCACTGTGCCTAGCAGGTGCTGTTGGGCTTTTGTTACTAGCTAGAACACCAGCGCCGCCTCTTGGGTACTTAGCTGATGAGACCTGCAATAGGAATGACTGTAACGGTACTATCTATGATGAGGCCGAGGCTGAGGGTTATCGCTGCTACTGCATGGCGACGTCCTGTCCTCCTTGTAGTTTCTGTGAGAATCCTCACGAGGTGTGCGACACCTGTGATTGGCGCGCTGAGCATGATTGGTAGCGGTGTATGATTGTTTTTTTTTAAAGGGCTAAAAGCCCTTTTTCTTCATTAGCCAATTTTTGCTTTTTAGTTTTACGGTAACGGAGCGCCTTGCGATGTGCATAAGCGTTACCGCGCTGATTATCTACGGCCTGATGTGAGCCACTTTCTGAAAGCAAAGCGACAGGTACATCGCCTTCGACTAAACAAAAGCCTGCGCTAACTCTAAACGCGTGCTGGCCTTTACGCGTTACATGAAGCATCTTTTGGCTAGTTACAGCCTTTGGTACATCACAGTATACTGTTAAGCTATTATTTTTCATTATTGCCTTCCTCATTAATAATATGAACTGGGATCCGCTCATCGTACTCTCTTTGGCCATACACTGAGTCGCACACTCCTGTTAGGGCACTCTCAAAGCGCTGGGTAACTTTAGCGCTATAACTCTGCAAGGCTCTAGTCTGCAAGGCGTCGTCTAATTTGGAAATCCAACTCGTGTCAATATACAAACTAGGCTTTCTGTACAGCCCGCAAAAGTAGAGTTCACCCTCACGTTCAAGAGCAGGACAAGCTTCGCCCTCAACAGCCTTGGCCACGTAGGACAAGGCAAGGTCACAGGGCGTCGCTGCACAGCATCGACCGCAATGGTTACACTCACGCATTACCATCGCTAAAGCAGCTCAGCTGCTGCCTTGCGTGCACGCTTAAAATTGCGGTAGCGTACTCGAAGCGTGTTATTGTTTTCTAGTGATTCATAGTCACGGCCTGCTGCACGAAGAAAGTTCACTGAGAACCAACCCGCATCCCAGAACTTATGTGTTACTAGCAAGATTCCGATACCACCACCCGCAAGGGTAGGGTAAAGTCCTGCCAGCGCACCTGCGTCACCAAGGGCGTAGTACTTATAAACCAACATAACCGCAAGTATGATGTTAAAAGCTAGTACGGCTAGCGCTGCAATGCGACCAATCCATAGTAGACGGCAGTCTCTTTGGAATCGCTGTAGGTGCCTAATGTTCGGTGCTGAGCTTTCCATTAATCTCTCCATCGTCAGATTGTTCCTCGTTTGGTAGGTACGTGACTGTTATCATGCCCATACGACTAAGCTGTTCTTTAACATCATCGGGAGTGTCTGCTGGTAATACGTTTGAAGGTGTTAGCAACTTCCAGATTTTTAAGTGACAACCTAACGCCATTAGGCGTAGGGCAAGGTCTTGGCTTCCAATCCAGCCACCAAGTTCAATATAGCTGTGCTCTTTGCCATCAAAAAGGTCAACGCGGCTCCCGAACTCTCCCTCGCGCGCCGACTCGACAAGCTGACGCAAGCCAGCCGCTTCAACATCGCCCTTATAGTTAACGTCAAAGAACTCTATCGGTGTTGTACCTGTACCAGCCTCAACGCACGTTGTGTGCTCAGCTACGTAGGTACGTAATGTTGCTATACTCATACTATCTACATCCAGTCTCTTTATTTTCCACTGCATTGCAGCGATTTCGGTTAGTTTCGGATAGTCTGTCGCATGTTACTAAAAAGGTCAATACCTTCCTTGAAATTTATTGTACAACGAATTTGAAAGGCACTGCTCGACAGGCACTTTGGATTGACGCAAAACATAATTAACGCTACCATGCAGCCCTAATTGATACGAGAATAGATAGACGAGAATACAATGGATCTTAGCAATATTGTTTTGCTAGACACCGAGACTACGGGTGTCTACAAAAACTCACAAGTCTGCGAGATTTCCATGGTTGACGGAAAAACAGGTCTAGTCCTGCTGGACACGCTAGTTAAGCCTAGTGTACCAATCAGTAAGGTCGCCCTTGAGACGCATGGTATCTCCGAAGAAATGGTAAAAGATGCGCCCACGTGGGGTGACATCCACCATATTGTACAACGAATTTTGACCGATACGACAGCGGTTGCCTACAACCATACTTTTGATAAACGCATGATGAAACAGTCCGCAGAAGCTTACGGTTTACGCTTAAAAGGCGTGCAGTGGGATTGTGCTATGAAGTGGCTGCATGACTACATGAAAACGCGAACTGACCCTAATCCGAAGTGGCCTAAGCTCACCGACGTGGCCGAGCAGTACGGCATCGAGTTCCAAGGTGATGCTCACCGAGCCTTAGCCGATGCGGTTATGACCCGTGAGGTCATACTTGCCGTTCGTAGGGAAGACCAATTAGCGGGTGAGTGCATTGCATAACTTTACGATGAGAAAATGAATGAACACGATAAAATACGATCTACTACGAGTCTTTGACATTAATCGAGCCTATGCCGTGCTCTTTAGCAAGTATGGACAAGATTTGGGCTACGCTGCTGATGTTTACTTAAAGAAGAGTGGTATAGGACTTGGTGGTCTTCCACCATGCGAGCGCATCCTCATTGCAAATGATGCAAAAGGGGCATTTAACGAAGTGCTCATAAACATCTTTGAGACAACACTTGAAGAAGCTGCGGAGACTGAAAAACAGCTAACGTTCGACCACTCTGTCGACTATCATCAAGAAATCACAGACCTTATTGTACGTTACGGCTTGATAGACCCACTCAGCTCTCTTGCTCTTCTGAGTGATGAGCGCCACTTCCCATTCCCAATGAGTGATGGCCATACAGTGATGTTCATGACTCAAGCTTATGCACAAGCTAACAGGTCTTATGCTAAAGACTTAAAGGTAGGCGCTGTTCTTGTAGAGGCTCTTCCCAATAACCTGCATCGTATTATTTCCGACGGGTACAATGGAACCGAGCCGAAGGCACCTAACGAATGTGAAGACGAAAGTGGTGAATCACTTCCTGATGTGATCCATGCCGAGCGCAATTTATTTAGAAAGCTAATGCGTTCTAACGAGTCGGGTGTTGGGTCAATTTTATTTGTGACGAGAAGCCCTTGTACGCTGTGTGTTGAGCTTGTCATTGATGCGGGCGTGGCGCATGTCGTTTACTGCGAAGAGCACGTAAACCCTGAGCCGATGCTTAGACTAATGAAAATGGGCATTAAGTTCTCAAAGGTTCCGAAAGACCTTATAATCAGCAACGTAGAAAGCATTGCCCAACGCCTTAAACAACCAAAGTTTAACGAGTGCCCTGACTGCGGAAAATAGGTTAGCTAGGCTCAAAACTAGAGACCCCCTCCTTTTGAGCCATCTACCTTTCAGTGAAAGGCAAACTCACAAACATATTTCCCTCTAAAACACTACCTTACAGTGCTTTTCGTTATTGCCATCTAATATGTAATAAGACATAATCGCTTAGTAATTGATACTAATGATAAATAGATAAGGTACACTTGTATGACTACTACCGAAAGCTCTCCAGTTGCGAGCAGCAAAACTTTAGAGACTATGGAAATTATTGGCCACAAGGCCGCAGAGGGGACTGCATTTCCTACCACCGCAGACGAAGTAAAGAACTACCTACGAGGTCTATCAAATAGGCACTTATGTTACACCATAAATGCTACTGACCCTAAGCAATACCTACCTCACGTAGATATTAATGGTAAGTCGCACGGCCGTGCACGGTCTGGTATTCTGAATCTGCTGAGCTATAAGAGTGACCCTGATGTGGTCACAAAACTACTGCATAAACTCGAACAAGAATGCCTCGACAGTTCCATGACTGATGACGAAGTAGAAGCAAAGTGTAAGGCTGCCCGTGATGTCTTAAAGAGTCGAATTAAAGCGCTAGACAAAAGTAGTGACCCCACCACGAAAGCGTTAAGAAAATTCGCTTCCTCGTCTATACCACACTATGAATATCTCCGATTAGTCGGGCTTTTTGATGGTACCGATAACACCTATGATTATGCCGTTGTTAACTTTTATAACTACGTGGTAGGTAATACAAAAACGGATGACCATTGTCCAATTGCAAAAGGAAGACGACGCTGTGTACGCGCACTTGTTGAACTGCTTATCAAGCATGGGCGTGAGCCATTCACACGCGCTTTAGATGTCGTTTACACACTAAAGAGTGGTGACAACCCTAAAAAGTCAAAAATCATTGATGAAAGCCTATTATCTGCGGGTGGTGCTGACCAAATACGACTTCTTTATCTTTTTGCAAACTACGTACGACTACACGAAGACAAATCAAATAAGCAAAAGGCCAACATAGCGAAAGTAGCTACGTTTGCTATGGGCGTGGTCGATTTAGATACTCTTGATAATTGCCGAAGCGAAGTTCGTAAATTTGCAGCTGACCAAAGCTCTAAAACTTTGGAACGGCTGGACGCAGACTTTAAAGAGAGACTTGGTGCTAGTCCTCAAGAGGCAGCTAACTTATGGTGGAGAACTGCGCGCAACACTGCTGCTCTAAGCCTAAAGCTTCATACGTCTGATGTACTTAACGGCCTAGAGTTAAGCTTGGCCACAAACTATACCCCTTCAACTTCAAAGGGTCTTGTTTCAAAGGCTGCCGATAGAGCTATAACTGCGAAGCGACTTGACGTCCACAAGACTAAAGCATGTACTAACTTTGAAAAACTTGCCGACGATACTTACAAGTCGTCATTAGTACACATTGAAGCCCTTGCTGCATACCACCAAGAGTATTCAAATTTAGTTATCGAGAACCAGACATTAACCCAACAGTTAAGCAAGCTAAATAGCCCAGACGTACTCACGTTTATAAAAATTTTAGATAAGCACTTTGATGAAGGTCATGAACTAGGACGTCAAAAAGGCATCAACGATGTTATTCACTCGGCGTCATCTATAGCGTCTAGCTAGGGAATAGTTCTACACCCGATGAAGCTCCGCGAGCTTCTTCTGATTTAGGCTGTGGTCATTTTTACCATAGACATTCATGACCACAGCCACGCTATCCATTAGGCTCGTAGCCGCGAGTCTATAATCACCTGTCTTATCTAGAACGTAACTCGCTACAAAATGTCGCATACCATGAGGGTTGATGCCACGCCCCACGTCGCGGTCAGGCCAGCGCGTGAATGCGGCTCGTCCCGTCCAAGTTTGTATTGATTTTGCCAATGCTGTTCTTTGGTAGGCTTCGCCTGCGCTACGATGCTTACTTGATCGCGTCTGTACAAAGACTGCATCCGTCTCTATTTTATGCTCTTTGCGGTAATTGAGAACCTGTTCGATAAGCTCGCCGATCAGAGGGTTACTAAGAACCTGATCGATTGCCTCAACTTCACGACCACGCCTGTTCTTGAGGTAACTGCGGGGCACACGTAGACGCCAACGCCCACTATCACGGAAGAGAATTGGCTCTTTGCTACGGTCTTTGTCGGAGAACTTTAAGGCGCACCAGTTAGAGACACGCAGGGGCGCTTCTAAGCTCATAAGAAGCCAAAGGCTGACTTGGGCTGGCGCAAGACGATTAATACCTGTCAGGCGCTTGCTATGCTGGCTTAAATCAGCGGACAGTTGACGAACGTCGGCAACACTTTGGTCTAGTGTGCTATCTAAGCTATCAAGAAGCCAACCAATATTCCGCTTACCTGCGTCGTCACTGTCATGTTGCTGCTCGGCCATTAAGTGGCGAACATCACGTAACCATGTCTTAACTTGGCTATTAATATAACTGGCGTGCTCTTGCCATATACTTAGTTGGTCGAAGTACTCGGACTCTTGCCCGTCTCCGAGAGGATAACCCGTTAATGGTGCGTGGTAGCGGCAAAGGTAGCCTTGGAACGGATCAATTAAGCCTGAAAGTAAGTTTAATGTTGTCTGCAAGGTGGCGTAGAACTCACCATCGAGGCAATCATCCACATAAGCTTCTAGGTACTCGGCCACCAGCAACATACTGAGGTCAAGCTGCTCCGCCTCAAGACCATAATTAGAGCACAACCAGCGAAAATAGCGGTCAAGCATCCGTTCAAAGTTTTGACCCGAAGCATTACTACCATCGGCATTCGTTGTCCAACGAGCACCACCTACGAGTGTTTGAGCCTCGCGTCGATTCAGTTTAAAGGACGCCAGTGATAACGCGGGTGTTCGCGCCTTAGTCTTGAAAAGCAAGAGCTTGTCGAGCTGACCCTGTAAGTGACCACCCCAAATAACCTTGGGCAGTGCCTTGACTGAATCTTTTGCGATACGGGTAGTAGCTGGTGAGGCCATAGCAACGGGGTCTATCGTTAAGTAGTTACGTGAGACATCGAAATGGTCAGCCAGCTTAAACAGTGCGTCTTGATGTGCCTTGGTTGGTTTCGTACCTTTAGTAAGCCACCGCTTTAACGACGGCAGTGGAATGCCACTAAGGCTATGCAGGTGTTCTAGCTGCGCTTTCTGAGAGCAGTGGCCAAGTTCTTTACGTGCAAGATGCCCAAGCTTTTCCCCAATGCTTAGTTGGGTCGGTAATTCATCAGATAGGCAATGGTCTTGATAGTACGCAACGAGCTTTTTAAGACGGCTTGAATACGAGGCAACCGAACTATCTGAGTAGTCGAACCTCTTCATGTACTTCCGAAGCTTTTGCTGGTGTTCTTTTAGCGTTGAGGTGCCTGCGTAGTTAAGCAGGTTTGCCAGTGCGTTATCTGTAAAAATACGTTCATGCCTTACCATGTTGAGCAGTACGCTTAGATTGCGTTCATGCTGTGTGGTTGCATGCGACAGGGACTCTACTAATTTGTTGACAGCGTCAGACACTAAAAAGCCTATTACACAGTTAGTTATAACCACATAATAGGCTTTGTCCAGCTACTTTGTAAAGTCAAAAGACACTAGGGTGCAGTGGTTTTCGCACTATGTATCAACGGCGAGAGCCTAGACCTGAGTGCTCGGGTCGCTTTTGTGAAATCGTAGTACAACGGTATGCCATAGCGCTCCGCAATGACTTCAACGTTACCCTTACGCCAGAAATCAGGGCTACATACGACCATCAAGTTCTTAGGGCGCTTTTCGGCATAAAGACCTAGCTCAAGTAACGTGATCGGTGATTGGCTTCCACCAACAAAGTGCATGAAGATAATATCGCACTTATCTAGGTGGTCGAGTTCCCATGTTACTTGCTCCTTAAAATTTTGATTGTGAATAGACTGCTCCCAACTGGCGTCCCATTCTTCACGCCTCGGGTTGTACAAGTCGACGTCATATAACCTTAGCGCCTCCACAAGTTCAGATTGCCAATCAGCACTATTGCCATTGTCGATGGTACCCGCCAAAAAGACTGACGGGTTTCCTGTTGTTGGCGTTTGTGCAGGTGGCTTAAAAAGATTAGCCGCCATGTACCACCTCGCCATTATCATCGAATTTTAATAAGCCTGCTTTTTCGAGTGCAGTAACAATATCGCGCGCTGTCTTGTCGACGGTTGCGCTCATGCGATGTAGCTTATTTTCAATAAAGACCGCCACTTGTTCACGGTTCATGGTTTGGTTTCGAAGGTGGAACTCAGTGAGCTTCGCCAGTACTGGGTTTAAAGGCAAGCCCTCACTGTTGTAATGAATGACAAGTGGTGCGTTGACAAGTGTTGTAGACTTGTTCGACAGCTGCAAACGATAGACCCCTTGGTCGACCTCCAAGAGTTGGTCGACCACGCCTGCATCGCAGCACAAAGGCAGCCCCATTACGGCCGTAACTAACGCAGCATCTTTAGCGTTTTCAGTATAGCCTTCGCCAGCTTGGCTAATTTGTTCGGGGGTGGCCTTCGCAAGGCAACGGTCTAAATAATTAATAAGTGATTCATACGCAATGGCTTCAAAGTTACCGACAGGTATCGCATCGACAACCATATAACTTTCAGAATCCTTTGCAACGAAAGCGCAAGGGAACCGAGACCTATGGTGACGTAGCTTAGTGTAAGCATTGGAATAGCCAAAGCTTTGAATGACAAAGCCTAACGCTTTTTCATCAGGGATTGCCGTAACAGCCGTAGGATTTCGGTCTCGATAGCTCAATGCCGTCTGTACTTGCTGTGGGCTTAGCCCAAGAGCACCCTCTGGCGGCGACCGACGCTCTATCGCTAAAAGCATAGCGCGTACTCTGGAAAACTTATCAGTCGAGGCTATCTGGCTATTAGGTGCATAGAAGGCTTTAAATATCTGTGACCTAGCCTCAGCCATGGCCTCTTTGGTATTGCGCAGATACAGACCTTCGTCTCTAAGATGCTCGTCGCTGACGAACAGGGGTTCACCTGCCACGTTGTAAAGGAATGTATCAGTCGTGACACCATTGTATATGTCTACTCGCGCCACATCGTTAGATTCATCCAGTTTAACTTTACTAACTTTACCTAAGCGGCACTCAAGCGGTAACTTCCAGAAAATGTAATCAGTAACGTCTGGCATTTCTACAGATAGGATAGCCTCTAAGCCTGCCACGTAGTCTTCAATCTTGCGCGGTGCAATCAGGGTAGGGGTGACAGCTTCATAAGCTAGGACAGCTTCTTCTTGTACAATGTAGTGCGTCTCGTAGCTTTCGTTATCAGTCGTAACAAATCCGCGTACGATGCCACTCATCCACGTGTTCATTGAGTCTACATACATGATGACCTCTGTGCCATCAGGTATTTGTTGTTGCTTCACAACAGACATGTTAGTGAAGTCAAACCAGCCGTTTTGCTCTTCGATTAGCCCAATCAGTGCAGTTGCCTGATTTTCCATCCCGTAAAGGGCTTCCCACCGTTGTCGGCTTTCGGCTAGCTCAGACATGCGTTGAGCTAGCGTGTGTAGGTAGTTTTTATTACTCATCATAGTCTCAATTCTTTATTTTGATTAGTTAAGGTATTTGTGCGGTTACTCAGGCGTGACCTAACGGGCACCGTCGCTTTATAATTTCGACAGGTGTAACCGTGCCCTGTGTTGACAGGGTTGAAGTACAGTGCGCTCTCATCAAGCGTGGTTCTTAGATTGGCGCAGGTAGCGCCGATAGGGCATAGGTCATTGTTACATTTAGGCATTTATCGACCCCCAGATACGACAAATTCCGTAGGCCGAAACCCACGGAATCTGTTTAGCATTAAGGACAGGCTAGGGCGCTGACCTTATATCTTAAAGTCAACGGCTGATTAGCTGTTGATTGAATCTTTAAGACCTTTTGCAGCAGAGAAACCAGCTGCATTACGCGCTGCGATTTCAACAGCTTCACCCGTTTGAGGGTTACGGCCAGTGCGTGCAGCTTTGTGCTTTTTAGAGAAGTTACCGAAACCTGCTACTTTAACTTCACCGCTACCTGTAGCTAGTTCATCAGTGATAACACCAAATACAGCGTTTACAGCTGCTTCGGCAGAAGCTTTAGTAGTTTCAGTACGGTCTGCAACAGCAGCGATCAATTCAGCTTTATTCATTTGAAATCCTCGGGCAATGCCCTAATCATTAGTCTCAATTCTCATTGTACAACCCTTTGGTCGTACGTCTCGAATAGGCAACAACCTATTTGAGCCGTACTTTCTCAGAAAACTGCACCATTGACAAGGGTTTTTAAATACGTTGTACAAACTTTATTTGTACAACGCACCAAGTGGTTAATGATTAAACAGAGTTGAGTGCTAAACGCGCGACCCTGTTAAATACTGTTTCATTTTGCTAAGAATAGAACGGCCTTCCCCATGAGCCATAACCACGTTTGATTTATCAACAAAAAATGCGCGGCGGTATGCCAGCTGTGCTGCTACAACCTCATCCGATACGCCCTTCGCTTTATACAGGGCAGTCTCATAGTCGTCGCCATACGCAAAGGCAAAGAGTGGCTTAGAATGGTCAGTTATCATTCCTTGGCCTTCGGGTGTACACGTCGGTATCGTAAAGTGCAGTACGATCCCCCTTCTTTTCCAGCGTATGTCATCAAGGCAGCTACTAAAGGTCATAAGGTCTAAACCTTTCGGCTCGTCTAGCTGTGCTATGAGCTTTTTATCTAATCGAATGTCTTCCTTTCCTAAAACAGCAGCAACATTCGCACGCCCAGTCCTTAGAAAAGCCTTCAAGGTTTCTGATGGCCTGTAGCTATCTTCAATGCCAAGGTGCGAAATACCTATGATAGAAAATCGGCTACAGCGCAACTTTTCTAGCTCTATCACGTCATTTAGTTTAGTCATACGAAGCGTCTCCCAAGTTATTCGAAAATCCATGCGGTCATGTCATGATGTCCCCAGCCGCCCAGCTTTGTCTTATGCCAGTGACGGAGAGGTTTAGGCAGCTGTGAGCGCTTGTAGTCAAACATGTCCATCAAGTCCTGAGTATTCATCGGATTAACATAGTACTCATTCTTAGGCTTACGCTTAGATTTAAAGCCCTTGTGTGTTGATGTCGCACTATCATAATGGCCAATACGAGGCATTGATATAGGGCAGTAGCGGTCACTTACCAAATCGCCATCGGCAAGACTGACAGGTTGATACTGCTCGTAGATGCCACTAATTGGCTGCCGACGGTGCAGACTCTTGAAGTGCTTACGTGGTAAGAGGAACCACGTATCGGCATAGCGCTTCCTAAAGGCCATGACTTTATCAAACCGTCGCTTGAGCGCCCCAGCAAACCATTTATTTATCTCGTCGGCATTATCCTGCCAGTCGGCTCGCATGAGTGCCCCCAATAGCTTGTTAAAGTTCTCCGTTGCTATCTTGGTGAGCGCCTTGTTCACAGCAGCCTCGTTCCCGAATACGCCTGTCGGCCTAGGATATAAGTTAATCGTGAACGGTTGTACACTCCCATACACAGGTGTAGCAGAGTTTCCGTATCGGTTTATTTCAGAGCTTTTCTCGTGGTCGTAGGTCTCAGGTATAGCTTTGCGTGCGCGTACATCAAAACCAAGAGCTTCCACGTCAGGCAGTAATACCTCATCCGAAAGACCATCAAACAAGCTTGCCATCCACTTGTAATTAGGGTGACCTTCCAGAGTTTCCAGCATTTGAGCTATTGTCGGTAGCGTAGGGTCAAACGGCTTAGTCCATACAGCAGGCAGCGTCGTGCGCACAGAATCATCACTTACAGCCTCTAAAAGCTTTAGTGACACCGAGCGGCCAGTCGGCTCAACCTGTAGGCAGCGCATGACAGCAAGCTCCATAGTCATATACGCCCACAATGCCTGTTCACCCGACAGCGAGGCTATGTTACCAAAGGCATAAGGGTACGCATCGTCCGCACAAGGTAGGTCGTCTTCATTTTTCCAAGAAGGGTAGTGTGTGGTCGGTGACACCCAATAGCTCGACTGCATACGATCCTCGTTCCGCGACTCCATATCATTCATCGAAAAAGAAAAGTTCATATTCGACAGTACAAAGCCCCTGTTAGGTGTGTTGCATACAATCATGTTAGCTGCGGCAGGTCGCCCAAATTGGCCTTGAATCTTTACACCGCAGATATGCACGCCATAGGGTAGTTTCCCTGAGATCACCTCACGCTCAAGTACATCCATTGAAGGGAACAGGTAGAGTTGATTAGAGTACCTACGCACAGGCATAGGCTCCCCTTCGTAAGCGTACAGCCAATCAATTTGCATATCGGTCGCATACAGTGCATCTACCAGCAGTTTCGCAACAATGTCTTGATTAGTCGGAACCTCAATAGATTTATCTTTCATGTAAGACGTAACCTTACTGATAAACATACTCAACTCATCACCGCACACTTCTTTCTGATGTTCGTGTAGTGCCTTGAAATGCGATAGCCACTCAGCACACGCACTGTCATAGAGTATCTTGTTGACAGGGAACCGCACGTGAGGCATTACACTGTTCATTAGAGCTGTGACATACGAACGCGCGACAAACTCACTGGGGTCAAGTTCAACAAGCTTTTGGACAACCTCTTGCGCCGAGTCTATCGGGAAGCAGTCGCGGCCATCGTAGCTGTTTATTGGCAGCTTCTTTAGGTGAGAGAAGAATGCCTCCCCTTTATCCCAGCTGTCCTCAATGCTTACAGGGGATTTCCCCGTTCCGACAGCATCAAGTACAGCTAATGTCATCGACTTACTAGACTTTAGCTTTTCTATATACAAGCCCATGGCAATCTTGGCGGGGTCAGGGACAGGCACCTTGCGGTTTAGTCGTGTCCAGTTCTTTACAGCATTCAGCTCATAGCCTGTAATGTCTGCGATAATTTGTTGAGTCGGTCTTTCGCCCTTTAGCTGGGAGTAAGCTCGTTTAAAGTCAGGTAATTCCATTGCGATGCACTCACATATCTCAAGTTTCGGTTAGTGAGCTTACTATAGTGGCTTAGAGCCACTTTTGCAACATATATTATTAGAGGGCTGCGGTTTGGGTTTCGATCCCGATCCCGATCAGGTTTGGGTTGGTTTTCCTATGTTCGAGTACGTGAGCGCAGGCTCACGTACTCGGGTGGCAATTCGCGGGCTGGTGTTTACTGTGGTTGTGGTCGGCCTAATTCGACAGCTAGGCCACGTAGCGCGTACCAAATCCAGTTAGGGAAGTTACCTGTCTTCTTCCACTTAATAACGCCTTGTGGCGTCACACCGAGGTGTTTACACACTGCATTTTGTGAAAGTTTCATAACGTTTAATGCTTTCTCAAATCTATCGGTTTTATCAGTGACACCGATTTGTGATTCGATATGCTTGTTTAACTCAGCGATAAAGCGTCTACTACGTCTTTGCTTGCGTAGCGTTCTTGAGTATTCGTATAGGCGTACGGCTGACGGTGCTGTATTGTCGTCTAGTAGGGTGTCTACTGTTTCAACCTTGGCATTTGCCACAGAATACCATTCTTGATACTCAAATTGCTTGCCGTCTAGTTCGAACGTTGCGGTAAGAAGACCTGTATCTTCATTTTCGGGGGTGGCTTCTAATTCTAGCTTGCCAAATGTAGGGTCTAATCTCAGTGTGAAATTAGAGAGTGTCAAACCATCAATATCCAATGACATTATCACTTCCTCACTGGTACTAAACTATGTTTAACGTTAACTAACAAGCAGCTTATGCTCACCGTTTAGTAGTTAACTATTACTATTATTAAACGTTGTTTAATACCTAAAAAATTTTTTTTCGATCACTGTTATTAAGAACAGTGCGCCTACTCAGCATCAAAAACAAAATCTCAGAAGGGACTCATGTCATACTCAATATGGTCATATAGTCAGAAGACGATATGCACTACATGTATACAAGTATATCGGGAACCGTCGCGCGTGTGAAGAGCAATGACCATAGGTCAATGGTCAGTAGGTCAATGGTCAGTAGGTCAATGGTCAGTA